>CEUD01125631.1_pt1 | contig 31279 bp, 30 predicted proteins | sample 356481 | NCBI WGS metagenome assembly CEUD01 (sample SAMEA2623314, study PRJEB7988) | marine metagenome | isolation source: saline water (ENVO:00002010), including | reverse complement strand
GCTCGCAGAAGTCCAGCCCCGTCACGGGCACGGTAGTGCCCATGCGGTCGCGCAGCTTGAAGGCGACGTCGCCACTGCCTGTCGCGAGGTCCGCTATATCCTTGGGCGCACGCTGCTGCACCATGCGTGTGAGCACGCGCCTCCAGTAAAAATCGATCCCTCCGCTGAGGAGGTGATTGGCGACGTCGTAGCGCCCGGCGATTCCGGCGAACATTTGGCTGACTGCTTTTCCTTCTGGCATCTTATTGAATGGAGAGTAGGGAGTGGGAACTTTGGAGCGCGTTCAATCTCAATCTGAGCTTCCTTTGACGCTTTCGATGCTGCGAACCACCCATTTAGATAGCTCCCTATCTGGGTTTTCGATCGCGAGCTTGCCCAGTTTGAAAACGGTCTGGCCTGTGTTGCGATTGATGATGCTCAATCCGTGCTCAAAATCTTCAAACTTGTCACTGCAGAGTGACTGGATGCTTTGGTCACGTTCTTCGGCTTCTAGCAGTAAGGCTTCCACCGCCAGTGGTTTGAATTCCAGGGTGAAGCCGTGCTGCTTCTCGAAGGCCGTAGCGTAGCGTTTAATGTCATTTTCCCAGACGGCTGCTTGTAAGTGGGCGTTCTCTACTTTGAGGGCCTGTAGGCTGGCTGCGGGGTCGGCGATCATTTCGGGCGTAACTTCAAAGTGCTTGATCGCAGTTGAGGGCAGTTCGAATTTATAATCGCGGAAGAGGCGTTCCATGACGGTCATAATGCCGCGGGCACCGGTGCCTTCTTGGCTGGCAGCCTCGGCGATGGCCATGATGGCTTCGGGGCCGATGTCGAAGTCGATTCCATAGCCACGGAAGTCGTCGCGATACTGGTGGAGCACGCTGCCTTCTGAGGTGGTTAAAATGTGCGCCAAGTCGTTGGAGCTCAGTGCGGAGCAGGCGCAGCGCACAGGGACGCGGCCAATGAATTCGGGCTCGAAGCCGTATTTGATAAAGTCGCTGGTCTCGGCGTGCTGCAGGTAAGCGGAGAGGTCTTCCTCCTCGTCGCTCACACTGGCTCCGAAGCCCATCTCGTTTTGGGAGAGTCGTTTTTTGATCGATTCGGCCAATTTATCGAAAGCGCCGCTCACTATAAACAGAATGTTTTTGGTATTAATCGATTTTCGCTTCGGCTTGCCGCCGCGCTGGATTTCCATCGCGGCCTGCATCTGAGCCATCATGTCGGTCGGGCTGAAGAGGCTGACCTCTGTCTCCTCCATTAGTTTGAGCAGGTTGATTTGCACGCCGCGGCCGGATACGTCGCGCCCTCCCGCGCCGGCTTCGGCGGCGATTTTATCGATTTCATCGACAAAGATGATGCCCTTTTCTGCCAGTTCGGTGTCGCCATCGGCTGCTTTGACTAGATCGCGCACCAGATCTTCTACATCGGAGCCGACGTAGCCAGTTTCTGAAAACTTGGTGGCGTCGGCCTTGACGAAGGGCACGCCGATCAGGCGCGCCACATTTTTCATCAGGTAGGTCTTGCCGACTCCGGTCGGGCCGAGAAAGAGTAGATTTTGCTTACTATATTCGGTGGCTTCCGTGCTTTCGCCGGAAAGTGTGCTGCGGATATGGTTGTAGTGATCGCAAATCGCGACCGATAGAACTTTTTTGGCCTCATCTTGACGGATGACAAAGCGATTTAAATAGTCGCGTATCTCCTTTGGTTTGAGGTGGAAGTTACGAATATTGTCCAGCGTTTGAGCGCTCTTATTGGGTTCGTCCGGTTTTTCCGGTTCGGACTCCTCGGGCTCGTCGGCAAAAGGATCGCTTTCGGTGAAACCATGGGTTGACACTTTTACATTCGAGTCCTTGAACAAATCTTTTAATTGACGTTGAATTTCCTCGAAAGGATTTGGTGGTTCTTTATCACTCATATTTTTTCTAGTTTGACAGTGTTTTCGCGATCCGAAGTATCGCAGCAACAGTAACTTTTGATTTTTCATTTTCGCAAGCCACCTAGCATACCCAGGATGTCCAATAACCTTACAAAACGCGATATCGTTCTAGATATCTACGATAAAACTGATTTTCCGCAAAAAGAAGTGCGAGAAACTGTGCAACTGACTCTCGACGCAATCGCCAGAGCGCTGAGCGAGGGACGGAATGTTGAGCTGCGCAACTTCGGTGTATTCGAAGTGCAGATTCGCAAATCTCGCATCGGTCGCAACCCTAATAAGCCGGAGACCGATGTCGTCATTCCTAAGCGTGCCGTGATCAAGTTTAAGGCTGGCAAAGAACTGAAAGCTAAGCTTCAGGATTTGGACGTGGATGCTCTGTAATTAGAGCTTATCTGCGACTCGGAAGATTTGATTTTTTTCAATAATTCAAATCTTTGGACGGATCGTGAGGTCTAGTCGTTTAGCATCTTTCTAAGGGAGATTTATTATGCAGTTTGAAACGCTACCCGGATTCCGGGAATTTTATCCGGAGGCCTGTGCGCGTCGGAATCATGTTTTTGGTCGCTGGCGTCAAGTCGCGCGTGCCTTTAACTTTTTGGAATACGATGCCCCGGTGCTGGAGCCACTGGAGCTGTATATCGAAAAATCGGGTGAAGAAATCGTCAGCCAACTGTTTAATTTTGAAGACCGCGGCGGCCGTGCGGTGGCTCTGCGCCCGGAAATGACGCCTTCGTTGGCGCGCCTGATCGGTGCCAAGGCTAATAGCCTGAAGCGTCCCGTCAAGTGGTTCAATATTGGTGAACACTATCGCTACGAACGTCCGCAGAAGGGGCGCTTACGTGCCTTTTATCAGTTCAATGTCGACATTTTCGGCGAACAAGGCCCGACCGCCGACGCCGAACTGATCGCGCTGCTCTGTCAGGCGTTGCAAGCCTTCGGTCTCAGTGCGGGTGACTTTAAAGTGCGCCTCAGTGATCGTGACCTATGGCTGTTGATGTTGGCAGCCGAGGGGCTCGACGAGGCGGGCAGTGCCACCGTGTTGGGAATTATCGACAAGCTTGAGCGCACCGATCGCAGCAAGACCATTGAGAAGCTGGCACCCGTGCTCGGTGAGCAAGCGGAAGCCTTCCTGGGCCGCATCGAGGAGGCGATCGCGATTCGCGACTTTGACCGTTTGCGTGCGTATATTGAAAATTTACCACTCGAAGGGGATCTCGCAGCTCAAGCTAAGGCGCGCATGGAAGACTGGGCGCAGCTACTGCGTAATCTCAAGGCAGCCGGCGCAGGTGATTTTATTCAAATCGATCTCGGAATCGTGCGTGGGCTCGCATACTATACAGGCTTTGTTTTTGAAGCCTTTGAGGCCAGTGGCGCCGGGCGTGCCTTGGCCGGGGGCGGGCGCTATGACGCGCTGGTTAAGAAACTAGGCGGGCCCGATATGCCGGCGGTCGGTTTTGCGATGGGCGATGTCACATTGGTGGACCTGCTCGAGAGCAAGTCGCTGATGCCGGAATATATGCAGCGCCCCGAGTTTATTGCCATCATCGGAGGGGACGACGAGCGCGACGCCGCTTTGGCCGATGCTGGTCAGTTGCGTGCGCTCGGTTATCAAGTCGATTATCCGCTCAAAAACCAAGGCTTCGGCAAGCAATTCAAAGCAGCCAACCAGTCCGGTGCCCGCTTTGCGCTCATCTACGGGAGCGAAGAGCTGGAGCGAGGCGTGGTGAAAGTCCGCGACCTCACCGCTGGTAATGAAGCCGAAGTCGCTCGCGATCAATTGCTACAGCAAGTGCCCGCTTTGCTCGAAAGCGGTATCGAACCACGGAAATCGTAGCTCGTTCCGAGTCGCAGGCGACAAGGCCGGCAGCGAAGCAGACTGGAACAGTCGTGAGACTTTGGACCAGCCGTTGTGGAGCAGCGGGTCGAGAATACTATTCAGCCTGTCCATAATCTTACGATTTCGGTTATACATGTCGATTTTCGTAGCCGAAGTCGTGAGACTTTGGATCGTGGCAATGCAGAACGAGCTCTGAACGTCCAACGCTGAATTTTGAATGAGTATGATGTGCTCGATGCGCATGGACGATGTCGTCGCGTCCTTAGTCGCTTCAGTCTGCCTATTACTTAACGATTCAGGGGCTGACTGCGCTTGAGTCCAATTCGAGGGTTTATCGAGGATCAGCTTTGTTGATGGCAATTGTGGACTTTTTTACAGTAATCGCGTTGCAGTTCTATCTTGGCTCGACATCTTTTGACTGTAGTAACTTAGTTGCTGTATTGTTATGCCTAAATGTCTAAAAGAAATCGCACAAGTGCAGGTTGGATATAGCTTCCGCTCTCGTATGGAGGTATGTGCAGGCGGTGTTTCGGTTGTGCAGATGAAGGATCTGACTTCGGACGATGTTGTGGATTGTCGCGAGTTGCAGCGTGTGAATGTGGGGGAGGTCAAAGACTCACAGATTTTGCTACGAGGTGACTTGGTCTTTCGTTCACGGGGGATGGATATGAGTCCCGCGCTGATGGTGGATGAGCCTGGTGAAGCGATTGTTTTGGCGGCGCCACTCTATCGTGTGCGTGTGAATTCATCTCTGGAGGTTCTGCCTGCTTACTTGAACTGGTATCTACACCAAGACGAAGCGCAGGCCTATCTGGCGAGTCGCATCAAGGGGACTGCGCAAAAAATGGTCAGCAAAAACAGTTTAGAAGGCCTGCCAGTCGATTTGCCAGATCTGCCGACACAACAGGCAATCGTCGACATGGCGGCGCTTTTACAGCGCGAGCTTACTTTACTCGAAGCTTTGTCGGAGCGTCGGAGGGCACTTATTTCAACACAACTTATGCAACTAGCGAAAGAGGACAGTTAATTTTTTATGGAAACTCAAATCAATCAACGTGACATCAATCAAGCCGCTTGGGCCGCTTGCGATACTTTCCGTGGTACGGTCGATCCGGCTCAGTATAAGGACTACATTCTCGTCATGCTCTTCCTTAAATACATCTCGGATGTGTGGCAGGATCATTACGAGACCTATCAAAAGCAGTTTGGCGACGATGAGGCGCGCATTCTCCGCAAGCTGGAGCGCGAACGCTTTGTGCTGCCCATCGTGACCTTGACAGAGACCAACGAAAAAACGGGCGTGGTGACGACCCTCGATACCTTTCCAGCGAATTATTACAGTCTCTACGAGCGCCGCTCGGCGGCCAACATCGGTGAGCTGATCAATATCGTGCTGGAGCACGTTGAATCCAACAATAAGGCTAAGCTTGAAGGGGTCTTTCGTAATATCAATTTCAACAGCGAGTCCAATCTCGGTAAGACCAAAGACCGCAACCGCCGTCTCAAGACGCTCTTGGAAGACTTCCACAAGCCGCAGCTCGATATGCGTCCGAGCCGTGTGTCGGAAGATGTGATTGGTAATACCTATATTTACCTGATCGAGCGTTTCGCAGCAGACTCTGGCAAAAAGGCGGGCGAGTTCTTCACTCCGTTGCAAGTCACCGAACTGGTCGCGCGCTTGGTCGAACCGAAGTCCGGCGACCGTATTTGTGACCCGACCTGTGGTTCCGGTGGATTGCTGGTGCAGGCATCGCGTCAGATTGAAGGGCGCGACCTCGCGCTCTATGGTCAGGAGTCGAACGGCAGCACCTGGGCCTTGTGCCGCATGAATATGTTTTTGCACAGCTTCGACAGTGCCCGCATCGAGTGGTGCGATACTTTAAACGGGCCGCTCTTGGTCGAAAACGACCGCTTGATGCAGTTCGACTGCGTGGTGGCCAATCCGCCTTTCTCGCTGGACAAGTGGGGCGCGGAAAATGCCGAAAGCGACACTTACAACCGTTTCTGGCGAGGCGTGCCGCCCAAGAGCAAGGCCGATTGGGCCTTTATCAGCCACATGATCGAGACAGCTTTGGAGAAATCCGGCCGCGTCTCGGTGGTGGTGCCACACGGTGTGCTCTTCCGTGGTGCAGCCGAGGGGCGCATTCGCCAGAAGATGATTGAGGAAAACCTGCTCGACGCGGTGATCGGCATGCCGGGCAATCTCTTTCCCACCACTAATATTCCCGTGGCGATCCTCGTTTTCGACCGTGCCCGTGAGAAGGGCGGTCCACGCGAAAGCTGTCAGGATGTGCTCTTTGTCGACGCCAGCCGCGAGTTTGTTTCCGGTAAAAACCAGAACAACCTCTCCGCCGAGCATTTGGACAAGATCATGGCCACCTTCCGCGCGCGGAAGACCGTCGATAAATACGCCTACCTTGCGCCGCTCAGCGAGATCGTGGAAAACGACTTCAATCTTAATATCCCACGCTACGTGGACACCTTCGAGGAAGAAGAGCCGATCGATATCGACGAGGTGCAAACAGAAATCGACGCCCTCGAAGCCGAGCTCGTCGAAGTGCGCGCGCAGATGGCTGAGAAACTGAAACAGATTAATCGAGAGGGGACACGATGAATACGACGGCTCACATTCACCAATTTCGTGACGCCACGAAAATGGTTTTATCAACTTTTAGCTGGAAGCTAGAGCGATGAGCGAAGAAATCGAAAACCAACATCATCAGACCTTCGAAGGCATAAAGCACACCGATTCTTCCGGTGCTGAGTTCTGGATGGCGCGGCAGTTGTCCAAAATTCTGGATTATGCCGAATTCCGGAATTTCTTGCCTGTCATCGAAAAGGCAAAAAAAGCCTGCGCCAATAGTGGACAACCGCTCGAAAACCATTTCGTGGAGATGCACGAGATGGTCCCAATTGGTTCCGGAGCAGGACGTGAAATGTCTTCCTATGGCCTCTCGCGCTACGCCTGCTATCTGATTGTTCAGAATGGCGATCCTACCAAGCCTGTGATTGCCAATGGGCAGACCTATTTCGCCATTCAGACACGTCGCCAAGAGCTGGCGGATGATACCGAGTTTAAAGATCTCAAAGAAAGCGAACAGCGTCTCTTTCTTCGCAACGAACTCAAGCAGCACAACAAGCAGCTAGTCGAGACCGCGCAACAAGCAGGCGTCGAGACCAACCTCGATTTCGCCATCTTTCAAAACCACGGCTACAAAGGCCTTTACGGCGGGCTCGATGCCAAGGGGATCAAGGCGCGCAAAGGACTCAAAAAGAGCCAACACATTCTCGATAACATGGGCAGCACCGAGCTGGCTGCCAACCTGTTCCGCGCCACCCAAGCCGAGGAAAAACTCCGCCGCGACAAAGTCGAGGGGAAGGTTGCAGCCAACCGAACCCACTACGAGGTCGGCAAAAAAGTCCGCGAGACCATTCGAGACCTTGATGGCACCATGCCCGAAGATTTACCCACACCAGAAGAGGATCTTAAAAAGCTCGAACGTCGCGTGAAGTCGGAGGAAAAGCAACTGCTCAAGGGCAACGAGCTTCCTAAGCAGAAAGGCAAGCAAGGATGAGAGTGCTTTTTCATTTTTCATGTCGGACGATTTTGACTCGTTTTGGTCAGGCACTCGAAAACCATCTCGTGCAGCTGCACGAGATGATCGTTGCGGGGCTCTCCTTAAACCATTTTTCCCACATGGGGGAAATGGTAGACTGGAACTTCGGACCGCAACGAGAGGCTCCACTTTCAGAGTCAGGAAAGCTGTTGGAGCGCTTCAAGTTCATCGTAGGGGCTCCACTTGTGGAGACCGCGGGAGCGTCTGTGGTAGGGCGGTCTTCAACCGTGAAACCCCAGTGCCGATCTGCGCTAGACGTCATCCAAATTCAGAAAATAGGGGAGAAATGAGGACGAATAATCAACATCCATCAGACTGGAAAAAAGAAACAGTTGGTAAACGTTTTGATGTTCAACTGGGTAAAATGTTGAGCGCAAAGTCGAAGACTGGAGAGCAATATCCATACCTTGCAAATTACAACGTTCGTTGGGGGAATTTTGAATTAGGTAATCTTAATTCGATGCATTTCACTGATCGAGAACGTGAAAAATACGAATTGAAAGATGGAGATCTTTTAATGTGCGAAGGTGGTGAGATTGGGCGATGTGCTGTTTGGATTGGGCCCAGCAGAGGTATCTATTATCAAAAAGCGCTTCATCGAATTCGGCCTAAATCAAGTCAGGATCTTACTTTTTATCTGTGTTTCTACATGCAGTATATTGCTTCTCAAGGGAAGCTCACCCGATTGGTTGGAGAGAGTAGTATTGCACATTTAACGAGAGAGAAACTAATAGGTCTCCCCATTCTCCTCCCCCCGCTTCCCGAGCAAAAAGCCATCGCCGCGGTGCTGTCCACCTGGGATGCCGCCATCGAGAAAACCGAGCGCCTGATCGAGGCGAAGGAACGCCGGTTCCGTGGGTTGATGCAGGAGTTGATGTGCGAGAGGAAGGGTTGGAAGAAGGTCAGAGTGGGATCCTTTCTTACGGAGAGTCGTATTGCTGGATCAAATGGTTTAGATGCCAAGAAACTGACTGTTAAATTGTATGGGAATGGAGTGATCGCAAAGAGTGAAAAAAGGTTAGGAAGTGAAACTACCAAGTATTTTGTCCGGAAATCAGGACAATTTATATACAGTAAACTCGATTTTCTTAATGGTGCATTTGGCATTATTCCCAATGAATTGGATGGATATGAGTCGACGCTCGATTTGCCTGCATTCGACTTTTCTCTGAATGTTTCAAGAGAGTGGTTTCTCTATTATGTCATTCGTCCTGAGTATTATACACAGCAAATCGGCTTAGCCAAAGGTCAAAGGAAAGCTCGACGTGTAAGTCCGACTGAATTTCTTGGTTCTAAAATGCCGTTTCCACCAATTGAAGAGCAGCGTCAGATTGCTGACGCGTTGTCTTTGGTTCAGAGAGAAATCAAAGTGCTTCACCAAATCCTTGAGCAATACAAAGCCCAAAAGCGTGGGCTGATGCAGAAGCTACTCACGGGAGAGTGGCGCGTTGAAGTGGGAGATTCTTATGATGGATGATGAAAAGAGGAACGCCGAGCCCCAGCTCGGCTCTACCGCTGCCCAGCTCGGCCCTTCCGTCGCAGCCAAGCTGGGGCTTGGCGTTCCCGTTCCCGTTCCCGTTCCCAGATGGTATTCTCGGGGGTATTTGCCGCATTATGATGATGTCTCTCGGCTGCAGTTTATTACGTATCGCTTGGCCGATAGCTTGCCGCAGTCGGTCTTGCACTCGATGGAGGCGGAATTGGTGGAACTGCCTGATTCTGAACAGGCATCCGAACGTCGTCGTAAAATAGAATCTTATTTAGATGCGGGTATGGGGTGTTGTGCCTTGCGGCATCCTGCGGTCGCCGCAGTGGTGCAAGAAACCCTTTTGAAATTTGATGGCGAGAAATACCAATTGATGGAGTGGTGCATCATGCCGAATCATGTGCATGTGTTGATTCATCCAAAGATTGAGTTGGGTAGGATTTTGCAGTCGTGGAAGTCGTATACGGGGCGTTGGGCGCTGGCGAGAAATGCCGAGCTGGGGCTCGGCGTTCCCGGCAAAGCATTTTGGATGCGAGAGTATTGGGATCGCTATATCCGCGATGAGCGACACTTGCTGCAGACGATCGAATATATTCACAATAATCCAGTGAAGGCGAAACTGTGCCAGCAAGCACAAGATTGGCCCTGGGGGAGTGCGGGAGCGCCGAGCCCCAGCTCGGCCACTCCACAAAGAAAGGAAAACTCATGAAGGATGATTTAAGCAATAACTCAGCACTCGCTTCCAGCGAATCCCAGAACATCGAATTCAAGCAATCCTGGCACGACGACTATTTGAAGTGGGTCTGTGGTTTTGCCAATGCAGTGGGTGGCCGAATTTATCTGGGCAAGGATGACCATGGGCAGGTGGTCGGGTTGAAAAATGCCAAGAAGTTATTGGAGGATTTGCCGAACAAAATACGCGATCATTTGGGGTTAATGCCGTCCATCCATTTGCAGGAGGTAGCTGGCAAGTCTTTTATCGAAATCATCGTCGAACCGTCGACGGTGCCGATCTCCTTGCGCGGAGCGTATTACTGGCGCTCGGGCAGTGTGAAGCAGGAGCTCAAGGGAACCGCGCTGAACGAATTCCTTTTAAAGAAAATGGGGCTGACGTGGGATCGTGCGATTGAGGGAAATGCGAGCTTGGACGACATTGATGAGGCGACGATTGAGTTGTTCAAAAAAGAGGCGCTCACTGCGGGGCGTTTGCCGGATATTTCTGAACTTTCGCCCGCAGACCTGCTGAAATCACAGACTTCCTCAGGCACTGTTGCGGGAGGCAGCGAGGATGATTTCAGACCGATTACAGATGGAACGTCGGGAAAGCGTCGGGAAAGCCTTGGGAAAACGTCGGGTAATGGGTTGGGTAATGGGTTGGGTAATGGGGTGGGTAATGAGTTGGGTAATGAGTTGGGTAATACGAAAGTGAGAATTCTGTCGGAGATGAAACAGTCTCCGAAAATTACCGGATCTCAACTAGCAGAAATTTTAGAGATAAGCACCACTGCGGTGGAGAAGCATATTAAGCAACTTCGAGAAAGTGGACTGATTCAGCGCGTGGGTGGAACACGCGGCTACTGGGAAGTTTTAGAGAAAAGCTAACTATCATGACCGATTTCAACACCGACGAAAAACTCGCTTCGCAACTGCCGGCCGTGCAATTGCTGGTGGCGATGGGCTACACTTATCTTTCGCCCGAGGCGGCTTTGCGGGAGCGTGGCGGACGGCGCTCAAATGTGCTGTTAGAGTCGGTGTTGCGGACGCAGCTCAAAAGGATCAATCGTATCCGCTACAAGGGCGGGGAGTATCTTTTTAGCGAGGAAAACGTGCAATCGGGGATCGAGCGGATCAAGCACGTCAAATACGATGGCTTGTTGAAAACGAATGAGGCGATCTACGATCTCATCACCCTTGGCACGGCGCTGGAGCAATCGATCGAGGGCGACGTAAAAAGCTTTAATCTGAATTACATCGATTGGCGCAATTGGGAACGAAACCGTTTTCACGTCACAGTGGAATACGCGGTCGAGCGCACGCGTAGCAATGAGACCGCGAGGCCGGACATCGTGCTGTTTGTGAACGGCATCCCTTTTGCGGTGATCGAGTGTAAGGCCCCGGGGATCGACGTGGCGCAGGGTGTCTCGCAGTCGGTCCGTAATCAGCATGAGGATTATATTCCGAAGCTGTTTACTTATACACAGCTGCTGCTGTCGGTGAATATGAATCAGGCCTTGTATGCGACCACTGGCACGGCCGCGAAGTTTTGGGGCGTGTGGAAAGAGCCTGCCTTGGATCAGAGCGGGGCCGCGCTGACCGAGTTGGAAGCACTGGTCGAGCAGTCGTTGTCCCAAGCCGTGGATTTCCAGTCACTCAGCCCTCATCATTCAGCACTCAGCACTCCAAACAGCCGCCTTGTCACTGAGCAAGACAAGTCGCTCTTCGCGCTCTGCCGTCCACAGCGCTTGTTGGAGCTGGCTTGGAAATATACAGTCTTTGATGGCGGGATCAAAAAGATCGCACGCTATCAGCAATATTTTGTCATTCAATCCACACTGCAGCGTATTCGGAATTACGATACCGATGGTGCGCGTCGTGGCGGCGTGATCTGGCACACGCAAGGCTCCGGCAAGTCGTTGACCATGGTGCTGCTGGCGCGTAATCTGGCGCTCGATCCGGAAGTTCTCAATCCGCGCATCGTGCTGGTGACGGATCGTGATGATTTGGACAAGCAGTTGAGTAACACCTTTGCCGCTTGTGGCTTGGAAGCCTGCCGCGCGACTTCGGGGCGGAATTTGCTGGAGTTGGTGGCAGAGAAGCAGTCGGGCATCATCACCACGCTGATCCATAAGTTCGACAAGGTGGGTAACAAATACAGCGATGACTCGCCGAATATTTTTGTGTTGGTCGATGAAAGTCATCGCACCCAGTTTGGCTCGTTCTCGGCGCGGATGCGGCAGATGTTTCCGCGTGCCTGCTATCTCGGCTTTACCGGCACGCCCTTGCTCAAGAAAGAGAAAAACAATTTCGCCAAGTTCGGTGATTTGATCGACCCGCACTATTCCATCTCGCAGGCAGTGGAAGACGGTGCGGTGGTGCCCTTGCTTTACGAGGGGCGCTATGTCGAGATGACGCAAAATCAGGCAGCGGTGGACCTCTGGTTTGAACGCCATACTCAAGGGTTGACCAAAGAGCAACAAGCCGACTTGAAACGAAAATACGCTCGCGCGGAAATGCTCAGCAAATCCGATCAAGTGATCTACATGCAGGCCTTTGATATCAGCGAGCACTATCGCGAGACCTGGCAAGGCACAGGCTTCAAGGCGCAGTTGGTCGCGCCCAACAAAGTCTCGGCGTTGAAATATCAGGAATATCTCGACGACATCGGGATGGTGCGTGCCGAAGTGGTGATTTCGCCCCCCGATAGCCGCGAAGGTTACGAAGAGACCGATGATGAGCCGAGCGACGAGGTGGTGCGCTTCTGGAAAAAGATGATGGCCCGCTATGGCAGTGAGGAGGAATACACCAAGCAGTTGATCAACCAGTTTAAGCACGGACAAGAACCGGAAATACTGATTGTAGTGGATAAACTGCTGACGGGCTTTGATGCGCCGCGCAACACCGTCCTGTATCTCTGCCGCGTGCTGCGCGAGCATACGCTGCTGCAAGCCATCGCACGGGTTAACAGACTGCATGAAGGCAAGGAGTTCGGCTATATCGTCGACTACGCCAACGTGCTGGGGCCGCTGGATGAGGCGTTGACGATGTATAGTGCCTTTGAAGGCTTCGATGAGGCGGATATCGAAGGCACCTTGTTGTCGATTCACGCGGAAGTGGCCAAGTTGCCACAACGCTACTCCGATCTGTGGGCGCTGTTCAAAACGGTGAAACACTCCAATGACTCGGAAGCTTACGAGCAGTTACTGGCCGACGAGTCGATCCGCGATGAGTTTTATACCCGCTTGTCAGAATACGCCAAGACGTTCTCCATCGCGCTGTCCTCTGAGAAGTTTCTGTTTGAAACCGATGAGGCCTTGCTGGCCCGCTACAAAAAGGATCTGAAGCAATTTCAAAAGTTGAAAGCCTCGGTCAAGCTGCGCTATGCTGAAGCCATTGATTATCGCGACTACGAACCGAAGATCAAGAAGCTGCTGGATACGCATATTCAGGCGGATGAAGTGATTCAGCTCAACGAGCCGGTGAACATTTTTGACGACGAAACCTTTAACGAGGTCAAAGAAGAGCAAGGTGTTTATGGCAAGCAGCCACGCACCGCCGCCAAGGCCGACACGATCGCGCATGCCACTAAGAAGGTGATCACGGAGAAGATGGATGAAGATCCAGCGTTCTATGAGAAGTTTTCTATTTTGATCCAGCGCGCGATCGAAGATTTTAGGGCGAAGCGTTTGTCGGATCTGGATTACCTGAATCGCGTGGTCGATATTCGCAATAAAGTCGTTGGCAAGGTCCATGATGATATGCCGAGCGTGTTGAAGGGCAACGAAGACGCGCAGGCTTACTTCGGAGTGGTGAAGCCTTTCTTCATCGAGCACGAGATGACAGCCGAGGCATTAGTAAGCATTGCGGCGGATACAGCACTGGCGGTGGATAATATTTTACAGCAGCACTTTAAGGTGAACTTCTGGAACGACAGTGATGCGCAGAAGGCGGTGATCGATGCGATTGATGATTATTGTTTTGATGAACTCAGAGCGAAGCGAGGCCTGGAACTATCGTTGGATCAAATGGATGCCATGATTGAAAAAGTCATGCAAGTGGCACGTTCCCGCGGCTAAATCGATGCAATCTACAGCAGAAATAATGGAGGGGAGTATTCAATATGGTCAACGGGTGATTGATTACACCTGTTCAACTGTAGATCGGAAAACATTGGAGATCGCGGTGCATCCAGACGCTTCCGTGGTGGTGAAAGCCCCCGCAGGCACGGATGTCGTGGCGATTGAAACCAAGTTACGCAAACGCGCGCGTTGGATCGTGCGGCAACAAGATTATTTCAAGCAATTCAATCCCCGCACGCCGCTGCGCCACTACATTAGTGGCGAAACGCATTTGTATCTCGGTAAACAATATCAGCTCAAGGTCAGTGTTGGAGATGCAAACAAAGTGCGTTTGAAGAATGGAGTCTTTGAAGTGACTTGTTGGCAAAAAATAGCGCCGCATATGACGAAACGCTTGATGGAGCGCTGGTATGCGGAAAAGGCGGCCGAGCAATTTGAGCAGAGTCTCGAACGTTGTTGGCCGAAGTTCAAACGCTACGGTCTGCATAAGCCCAGTCTTGTCATTCAACGGATGGAGAAGCGCTGGGGCAGTTTATCCGAAACTGGTACCTTGACATTGAACCTGTCTCTGGTGAAAGCCTCAAAGGAGTGTATCGACTATGTCATGATTCATGAGCTCTGTCACTTGAAGCATCATGATCACAGTGCTGATTTTTATCGATTGCTGGCTGCACTGCTTCCAGAGTGGCAGAACCTAAAGCAAAAGCTGGAGTTGCGATTGGCGTAAATTTTCTGGGCAGGGGGGCTGCATGTGCTATACGATTTTTTCGAGGGTTCGCACTTGCCAATCCTTTGAGTAGCACTACTAATTCTGAAGTTCACTTAAATTAGAAAGTTAAATCATGGCCAAGCCCGCACCTGAGTTTCATTACCAAAAGCAATTTCCGCTGGGAAAAGATAAGACGCAGTATCGTCTGCTGACGAATGAGTTCGTCGAGACCGTTGATTTCGGGGGCGAAACGATGCTGAAGGTGGATCCCCAGGCGCTGACATATTTGGCTGAAAGTGCAATGAAGGACATTTCCTTCAAGCTGCGCACGGAGCACTTGGAAAAAGTGGCCGCGATTCTCGACGATCCGGAGGCGACGGAAAATGACCGCACCATTGCGCTCACCATGTTGCGCAATGCGGAGGTGTCCGCGCACGGCGTGCTGCCATTCTGTCAAGATACCGGCACCGCGATCATTTTAGGCAAAAAGGGCCAACGCGTGTGGACCGGCGGGGGCGACGAAGCCGCGCTATCGCAGGGGGTGTATAATACCTACACCAAGGAAAACCTGCGTTACTCGCAGATGGCGCCACTTTCCATGTATGAGGAGACCAATACCGGTTGCAATTTGCCGGCGCAGATCGATCTGCTGGCCACGGATGGTGCTAGCTACGATTTCCTTTTTGTCGCCAAGGGCGGCGGCTCCGCGAATAAGACCTTTTTCTTTCAAGAGACCAAGGCCTTGCTCAACCCGGCCAATCTTGAGAAATTTTGCATCGAAAAGATGGGCACCCTGGGCACTTCTGCCTGCCCGCCTTATCACATCGCATTCGTGATTGGCGGCACATCGGCCGAGACTTGTCTCAAGACGGTGAAGCTGGCTTCGACTAAATACTACGACGAGTTGCCCACCGAGGGGAATGCGTACGGTCAAGCCTTCCGCGATACGGAACTCGAAGCTAAGCTGCTGGAATACACCCGCAAGATGGGGTACGGTGCACAGTTTGGTGGTAAATACTTTGCTCTCGATGTCCGTGTCATCCGCCTGCCGCGTCACGGTGCCTCCTGCCCTGTCGGGCTCGGTGTTTCTTGCTCGGCCGACCGAAATGCCAAGGCGCGCATCGACAAAGATGGCCTGTGGCTGGAGCAATTGGAAGAAAATCCCGGTCGCTTCATCCCTGCCGACGGCGAGATCGCGAAGCCCAAAGACCCCGTCGCCATCGACCTGAATCGTCCGATGAAAGACATTTTAGCGGAACTGACCAAGTATCCGGTCGCCACGCCGCTCTCGCTCAGTGGCACCATCATCGTGGGCCGCGACATCGCGCACGCCAAGATTCAGGAGCGCTTGGATAAGGGCGAGGGCATGCCCGAGTATTTGAAGAACCACCCCGTTTATTATGCGGGGCCCGCCAAGACGCCCGCTGGCAAGCCTTCCGGCTCTTTCGGTCCTACGACCGCAGGTCGGATGGATAGCTACGTGTATCCCTTCCAAAAGGAGGGCGGCTCCATGATCATGCTGGCCAAGGGCAATCGCTCGCAGCAAGTCACCGATGCGTGTAAAGAGTTTGGCGGTTTCTACCTCGGCTCCATCGGTGGGCCCGCTGCCTTGCTGGCGGAGCACAATATTAAGAATGTCGAAGTGTTGGAATATCCAGAACTCGGCATGGAAGCCATTTGGAAGATCGAAGTGGAGGACTTTCCGGCCTACATTTTAGTCGATGACAAGGGCAACGACTTCTTCGCCGACGTTCGGACCGCCTGCTCGCAGTGCGCGCTGAGTGCCTATGAAAACGCTCGTGCGGAAATGACTAAGTAGCTGCAAAATTGCTTCGATTTCAATTTGCTTGTGAGCTTGCAGTTCGGGGCGAACACGCTTCTGATTTTCGGCATGCTTCTCGTAATTGATAATTTTGACTCTTTTACCTATAATTTGGTGCAATATTTTGGCCAGCTGGGTGAGGAGCAGCAGATTTTTCGCAACAATGCGATCACGGTGGAGGAGGCGCTCGCGCTGAATCCCGACCGTGTCATGATCTCGCCCGGTCCCTGTTCGCCCAACGAGGCAGGCGTCAGCTTGGCGATGATTGAGGCATTTGCGGGCAAGAAGCCTTTGCTCGGGGTTTGCCTGGGGCATCAGAGTATCGGCCAGCACTTCGGTGGCAAGGTGGTGCGCGCGGAGCGTTTGATGCATGGTAAGACCAGTCCCGTCACTCACCGCGATACGGATATTTTCCAGGGTTTGCCTAATCCGATGGTGGCCACCCGTTACCATTCGCTGCTGGTCGAGCGTGAAAGCTTGCCCGATTGCTTGGAGGTGACGGCTGAAACAGAGGCGGGCGAAATCATGGGCTTGGCTCACAAAGATCTTCCCATCTGGGGGGTCCAGTTTCACCCCGAGTCGCTCGCCACGGAGCAGGGCATGAAGATGCTCGAGAACTTTCTTAAGTTGTAGCCTCGCTACTAAATATAGGGATTGCAAATCTAGTGGGCTATATATAGTAGTCTGCTGCAAATTATTGTTAGTAGACCTTCTCTCTACTGATTTTTGAATTCATATTGCTAATCATGCGTTGCCCTAAATGCGCTTCTATTGAGACTAAAGTGCTTGATACTCGAACCGGTAAAAACGAGACTTCGATTCGTCGCCGTCGTGAGTGTCTGGCATGTGGGTATCGTTTTACGACGATTGAAGAGGTGCTGCGTGCGGATTTGCAGGTGGTCAAGCGTGATGGACGCCGCGAGGACTTTGACCGCGTTAAGGTGCTGGGGGGACTTAAAAAAGCGGTAGAGAAACGGCCCATTGATGTGATGCAGATTGAGATGTTGATTGCTGATGTGTTGGCGTCTTTGGAAAAGGAATTTGATCACGAGATTCCAGCTTATGCGATTGGGGAGCAAATTATGTTGCGGCTCAAGCACTTGGATCAGATTGCTTACGTGCGCTACGCATCGGTGTATAAAGACTTTCGGGATCTCGCTGAGTTGGCGCAGGAAATTAACGAGTTAAAAGCTTCGTCGGATAATGCCTAAGGCCAAGTTGATTGCAGTGGAGCAACTCCGCACGCTGAATGAGTTGCTCGGCCGTGTGTCCGACCCCGAGCGGGCCGAACATGCGCGACGCGCCCTGGAGTTCGCCTATAAGGAGCATCCGGAGGATCTCGAGCGGGTGCCGCTTGGGGATTATGTGGATAAATTGGCGAAGCTACATTTCGGGGGGGCGGGGCATCGAGCTGATTTTGCCTTTGCGCACTGGCATGTGCCTAGGTTGGAAGATTTTAGTCCGCTGTGGATACGGCAGGCGATCGTAGTGGAGATGAAGAAATTGGCAGGTCGCCGGGAGTGTTTGTTATTGGTGACTGGTTTGCGTGAGGCGGTGTGCCCTTCGGGTAAATATTGGACCAAGCAGCGCGAGGCACAGTATCAGCGTGTGCGTGACTGGATTGATGAATTGGTCTGCGCCTGGGCCACGCGTGGTTCGCGCTTGCAAGTTGTGGTGCTGTAGTCGCTCGGGCGGTCTCTAGGAACTTTGTTGTGAGAGTATTGTCTGATGCTTTACAACAAACTTTGTGTCGTTTAGTTATTTGTATTATGCGCTACTTACTCTGCTTACTCCCTCTTCTCGTTGGCTTGCAGTTACAATTGCAAGCGGTTGAAAACGCCACTCACCTGCGAGGAATCAACTTTCTCTACATGAACATCGATAGTTCATTTGCGACCGAAGTTACGGCGACAGAACGTCTGGATTTGAGTGACATCATGGAGCTCTCTTTGCGGCGCGGTGAGATTGAATTGCGTAATTTCATTGCGAATAAGCCGGAGCTCAATGTGCCACTCATTGTGCTCTCGATCGATACCTCTAATCGCGTGTCGACGGGGCAGTTTGATTTGATTCTCCAGATTCGTGATCATGTCACCATCGACCGTAATAAAGATAAGACGGTCGCGACGACTTTTGAACTGCGCCGCACCGCGCGTTCCGATGTGAACGAGGTGGATACTATCAAGGCGACCCTGCGTGAGCTGATGGCTGAGTTCGTGGCGATTTACACTAAAGAGAATCCTTAATCCAATGAAGACCTTATTTGAACGAATTATCGATCGCGAGATTCCTGCGAAGATTGAACACGAAGATGATTTGTGCATCGTCCTGCATGATATCGACCCTCAGGCACCGACGCATTTTCTCGTCGTTCCCAAGCAGGTGATCCCCTGTATCGCACAGGCTCAGGCGGAGCACCAGACGCTTTTGGGCCATCTGATGCTGACGGCGGCTTCCGTAGCTCAAAAGTTGAAGCTGGAGGGTGGCTATCGTGTCGTCATTAATAATGGTAAGGACGGTGGAGAGACTGTGCCACATTTACATTTACACGTACTGGGTGGCCGTCAAATGGCTTGGCCTCCCGGATGATCGTTATTTAGCTCATTTATTTTTTAAAAGGACGCATTTTATGCGTCCTTTTTTATTTTTTAGAGAATATTTATCAATCCTTGTAAGTGTCTGATCGTTAGTTGTATGTGTTGCAAATAGGTGAGAATTTGTAGTTTTATTATGAATTAATAGGGGGTTATGTCAACTTGGCATGCTGAGTGCTAAATGTGTGTTGTTCGCGTTTCCGCGATCTACTCGAGATGCCCCCATACGAGGGTGCTCGATTTCAATTCCTGAACATAGCAATCAACCTGACTAAATAATACATATAATGAAGATTAAGAAATACCTTCTCGCTCTGTTGCTCGGCAGCTCGGCGTTTCTGATGGCCGGCTCGCTCGGCGCACAGGACATGCCGGTTGCAGAAGCAGCTGAAGCTGTCGAAGCCGTCGCTGATGCGATTCCATTTGACGAGGCCTATGCGGCCTTCATGGAAACTCCCGGGGCCGCCTTCTTTACTATCAGCAACCTTTGGCTGCTGATCTCTGCCGCTCTGGTGTTTATCATGCACCTCGGCTTCGCTACGGTTGAGTCTGGACTCGGCCAAGCTAAGAACACAGTGAACATTCTCTTTAAGAATGTGTTCATCATCAGCATGGGTCTGATCTCATACGCGCTCTGGGGCTTCAATGCGATGTATCCCGGATTTGCAGAAGGTTCCGCAGGTGTGTTCGCCATGGGTTCATGGTTCGATGTCACCGCATCGGTTGACCTGATGACTTCTGAGTATGCCGATTACACTTGGTATACCGACTTCATCTTCCAAGCTATGTTCGCTGCAACAGCGGCGACTATCGTTTCGGGTGCAGTTGCTGAGCGCGTTAAGCTTTCTTCTTTCATGATCTTCGCAACACTGCTTGTGACTTTCGCTTACCCCATCACTGGCTCATGGCAGTGGGGTGGAGGTTGGTTGTCTGCTCGTGGTTTCTACGACTTTGCAGGTTCCTCCCTCGTTCACGGTTTCGGTGGCTTCGCCGCTCTAGCTTGTGCGCTGATCCTCGGACCACGTGCTGGTAAATATGTCGACGGTCGCATCAAGCCGATCCTCGGTCACAGCATGCCACTCGCTACGATCGGTGTTTTCCTTCTCTTCCTCGGTTGGTTCGGATTCAACGGTGGTTCGGTTCTCAATGCCGACCCTTACTTGGTATCGCTTGTATTCTGCACAACTGCACTTGCAGCTGCGGGTGGTGGTCTCGGTGCAATCTTCACTTCATGGGTATTCCTCAAGAAGCCTGACCTTTCCATGGGTCTCAATGGTATCCTAGCTGGTCTTGTCGGTATCACAGCCGGTGCGGACTCCATCATGCCATTCTGGGCCATCATCACAGGTCTGATCGCTGGTATCCTGGTTGTCTTCTCGATCATCTTCTTCGACAAGATCAAGATCGACGATCCTGTCGGTGCCATCTCCGTTCACGGTGTATGTGGTATCTTCGGCACACTTGCAGTGGCTCTCTTCAGTGACGCTGCCGGTTTCGGAATCCAATTGATCGGCACACTCTCCGTTGGCGCATTCGCCTTCATCTTCTCGATGATCGTCTTCGGTCTCTTGAAGGTCACTATCGGTGTCCGTGTATCACCTGAAGAAGAGGCCGAAGGTCTTGACATCGGTGAGCACGGTCAAGAAGCCTATCCTGACTTCGCAAACAGCTCACGCTAAGTTTCGCCTAGCCAATTAACAAAAATAACCACAGATTACATAATACTATGAAATTGGTAAAAGCAGTCATTAAGCCCTTCAAACTTGAAGAGGTCAAAGAAGCTCTCGCAGACATCGGCATCGAAGGTATGACCGTCACGGAAGTCAAAGGTTTCGGTCGCCAGAAAGGCCACACCGAAATCTACCGTGGCAGTGAATACACAGTTGATTTCTTGCCTAAGGTAATGATCGAAATCGTTGTTGACGATGCCGACGCGGAAAAGACGACCGAAGCGATCGTCAAAGCCGCTAAGACCGGTAAGATCGGCGATGGTAAGGTCTTCATCATTCCCGTCGAAAGCGCGACACGTATCCGCACCGACGAGACTGGTCCAGAGGCTCTCTAAGCTCGATCTAAACTGATCTAAAGCGAAGGCTTTAAAATTCAGCGGCCACCCGATTCGGGTGGCCGCTTTTTTTTGCGCTTAAAGCGGACTTAGCGTGAACCTAGCTCACATTCCATTTCTTTGACGATCTTGGCGAGTTGAGCGGCGAGTTCTTTGCGGTCGCGGTTCTTGAAATCCTCGTAGGGAAATACGAGAGCGAGGGCTAGTCGTGGTAGTGGTATGAAGGGTTCTCTTAGTGCCATGGCTATGGATGCATAGTCGCTATCCGATTCTCAAGGCAGGGGGCAAGCTACTCTATCACTCTATTTTATCGAATGTCTATCGAGACGGAGATCTGTGGGTCGCTGAATTTTTAAGTAAAGGTTCCCGTGTGCGCATTCGTTGTCGTTATTTGATTGATGCGACTGGCGATGCAGACCCATCGGCCATGGCGGGGGCGAGTCTTTTTCATGGTAATCAGTCCAGTGGCGCGACTCAGCCGATGACTATGGTGGTGCAAATGGGTGGTTTTGATCCGCAGGCATGGGCGGCATCGGGTCGGCGTTTGATTGAAGGTCGCTACGTGGCGGAAGGGGATCAGTATGCCGCTCAGGTTGCGCTCGCTCGCAGCGCAGGGGAGTGGTCGATCCCACGTGAGAATGTCGCGGCGGCGGGGCGTTGTATTAGTGCTACACATGAGGCCGCGGGCAGCTTTCGGGTGATGCCGACCTGTATGGGCTTAGGTGAGGCTGCGGGTACTGCAGCGGCGCTTGCCTGGAAAAATAAAGATACGCTGCAATCGATTGCAGGCGCAGATATTCGTCACGAAATTGATCGTGCACATGCGGCCGTAGGCAATTTGATCCCATCGACACAATTTAGTTTTGGCCCTCAAATCCACTTGGTTTTACTCAAGGCACTATTGAGACCTTGGATCGTAAGAGTGGTGTTGTTACCTTTAAAGTTCATGACGGGTATCCGGATTTGGCGTCGCATTATTTGAGTGGCCGAGCGTTTGCATTTTCACCAGAGACGCTGAATTGGAAAAAGGACACCCCCGTTATGTATGCGCAAAAAGCAGAAGCGATCAATCCCAGAGAGGGACGCTTGCAATTCTCTCGCGGAAAGATGGCAACGTTGAAGACTCTGAATGTTGGCGATTACATCGTTCTCGATTTTAGAAACTCACGTGGTATTCGTATTGAGAGAGGGAAGAATATCACTCTGAAGGAAGTGACCATGTGGAGCCTGCCTTCGATTGGTGTGATTTCTCGATTCATGGACGGAGATAATTATTTCTCATACACAATTGAACGTGGTCCCATGCCTGAGGGAGCCGAGGTGCCGCGTCTGCTCTCTATTTCCGCTGATGGGTTTAATTATGCATATGCCCGTAAGGGGCCGATTGTAGAGAACTGTGATTTTTCCTTTATGGGAGATGATGCAGTTAACTTGCATGGGATCGCGTTCTATGTGGCTCAAGTCAAAGACGACATGCTGTATTTGATACGTCCCTACATTGGAGAGTCCTTCACCTCGATTGTGAATTCGGGTGATGTGGCGATGAGTATTGCGCCGGACACTTTCGATGTAAAAGATCGTGCGTTCATTCAGTCTTTTGAGTTGGAGCCCAGCGCGTCGAAGGATTTGTTGGAAATAGCAGAGGAAATTTGGCAATCCAAAGCTGTCAAGTCGGGGCGGATTTCGGTCTATGCGATGCAAGTCGACAAGCATGCGATGTCGGTTGAGGCCGGAGACTTTATTGAGATCCCCGCGATTGCGGCCCCCAATTACACGATTCGTAATAACCACTTTCGTGATCATCGTGGCCGTGGCCTGCGCCTAATGAGTTCCAATGGACTAGTTGAAGGGAATACCCTTGAGAATATTAAGCAGTCGGCGATTTCAATTGGCTCCGAAATGACCTTTTACCGTGAGGCTGGTTGGGTGGAAAACGTGACTATTTTGAACAACACAATCAGAGATGTTGGCTTTGACCCCGTCATGCACCTCTCTGGAACCCATGTGCCCGGCGCCATTTCGCTCTTCCACCGCGGAGCGACACCTGAAACTGCACGGCCCAATATGCATATTCGAGCGATTAATATTTTGAGAAATACAATTGAGGAGGTCGGCGGGCCTGCGATACATATTAATCAGTCGGAGGACGTGTATGTTTTTGGAAATACAATTAGTGGCTCCAATCTGTTATCTCAAAGCAGCACTGGCTCTGATTACGATCTTGATACGACGCAGCCCATCTCAATCGACTTTTCGAAAGATATTCATGTTTACCCAGCTCCTTCAGTGAATCCATGAGAACGTTTGCGTATGCTTCTTGTGGCTTGCTCTGGGCGCAGTGTGCATTTTCTGCGACTGTAGTCGTCAATCCGAATGCAAGCGACGCTTATCAAGATTTGGCTTCTGCTGCCGCGGCGCTGTCTGCTGGTGATACCTTATGGCTTGCTCCAGATAGTGGGCCTTATCGAGAGGTCTTGCATATTCGTGCTTCGGGCACTGAGGCGCGCCCGATTATCATCGAAGGAAATGGTAATGAGATTACTGGCTTCGAGCCTCTAGTTTTTGTTGAAGGGCGTTGTTCCCCGTCAGTGGCTTATCCATTTGTGCTGCGACATCAGGGGCAGCGTGTCATGGAATCGGAGGCCCATGGATTCAGCCATGGCATTCGTTATGACGCCAAGCAAGGCCGGCTTGAGTTGCTTCCAGGGATCTCACCCGAGGGATGGGAGATTTCCACTCGCGATTTTGTGCTTCGTATTCAGGATGCTTCGTATCAGCAATACCGAGACTTAGTTGTCAGTGGATCCTTGAATGATGGTATTAATCTACACGGAGAGGGGCGCGACTTGTCTCGCCCGCATCGTGATGGGGGCTGTGGATCTCTCCTTTGCTCTGTGAGCTACGGTGGACAGGCTGCGGGGTATTTTAGTTGGTAATTGGCCCCAATGCCATGGCATTGGGGCAATCGTCCTCGCCCTGTCTCCTGCGCTAAATCTCCTTCGAATGTGTTGAGAGACATCTTTTCAATAACTCCAGTACGAATGACGATTCAGCGTTACCAGTCGAATGCCTCTAACTAGATACAGCATGCGCTAGTCCTGCGCGCTTCCAAGTTCGAGTCGATAGAAGTGCTCTGAGGAAAAGTAGGATCGTCCTCCTAAGCCAGGAGTGGGGGACATCCAGCTCTTGGGGCCCTCGCCGTCGTTGTCATGCACTGCAAAGTTGAAGCGTATGCCCTGCTCGAAATCGCTTTCATTTAAGCCCATTTGGCGCGTGTCGAGTGTCAGTTCCCATGTGGTGGTCTTGCCCTCACGAGTGATTTGGATGGCACTGATCAGCGGGCTGTCCATGCGCTCTGTACCTAAGTAGAATTCGTTGCGAGGGGATGCGCCGAGGTCGCCAGCTATGGCGACATGCCCGCGGAGGCCCTGCTGGTTTTCCCAGCCGATTTCGAGTGCATCACCATCTAAGAGGGCTTCCTCTGCTGTGGCGGCATAGTGCTGATTGTCGGTGACTTGGCAGGTCACTTTTACGAGCCGCGAGGCGGGGCTGGAATGTATTTTAGCGCGGACACTTAAGTCCGCAGGGCTGCCCCAGAGTAAATGCAAAGTATGGGGGTCATAGTCCTGTTTGTTGAGCACTTGATTTAGGCTATTCAACTCAATACGGGTGCTCGTGTCGGTTCGGATGCTATTGTAGACGACTGGGATTTGTAGGCTGGGGGCCCATGCGAGCTCCTTGAAAGACAATGCAGCATCCACTGTCACAATTTCCCCGAGTGCCCCTTGGCCTACATTGAAGCGCAAAGGGAAGATTCCAGTTTCACCTGTTGCAATGTTACGGGTGATTGTTTGCGGAGAGTTCGCGCTCGCTTTTACTTGAGCCGTCGCAGTCACGGTGACCGTACGTTGGAGTGGGTTCTGTAGTTTTAACTCCAGTGAGGCTATGCCGTCGGCATCGGGAGACACCGTTTGGGGCAGACGGACCAAGGGTCCTAATTGCTCTGGAGCACTCTTAGAACCGACAAAGTCGTAGTAGTGAGGGGCGCTTAGCGTCACGAGTGCGACACCGTCAATCAAAGGGAGCTCAGTTGAGTTGCCAAATAGATCGGTTTGAATTAGTTTTTGCGCATCGGTGCGCACGGCCCAAATGGCATCTGGAATTTGGGGGTCCTCCCGCCAGGCGACGAGTAAATGCTCATCTGCGCGGCCAAATAAAAAAGCGAATAAGCCATCATTCTCAGACCAAATGTCGAGCGCGGGCAGACGGCGTAATTTCGGGATTGCGGTGGCGGCGGCGACAAATGACTCCTTGGCGTCGAGTTGAATCGTCTGCGAATGTAAGCTTGGTTCGGCCCCTATGCGGTTGAGCAGTAAGTCCAGTCTGAGGTCGCGGGGCTTGCGGGTAGGTGACTGGAGGCCATTAGACACAGTGCAGCCATGAGTGATTTAAAGGAAGGGCGTTTCATGCTATGTATTGGGAGAGGGGCGCTGCAGTCGGGCTCGATTAAATGAGTTCGCTCAATTGCACACTTTCCGGAGAAAGTGGGTATAGGTCAGTGATGCGGATTGCTTGCCCGGTTGCGATGGATCGATTCCCGGCAGCGCCCACTAATAGAGAGGCCGCACCTTGTTGATGGCCGGCATTGCGTCCGTAGGATTCGGGTGCCGGGTTTTCGGAGAACATTTGTTCCTGAATGAGCGGATCCGCTCCGCCATGGCCACCTTCCGGCATATTGATCGGGATGACTTGCGGTTCTTCGAATAAACGATGGACCTTTAGTGAGGCACCCCGAGAGGCGGTGGGCTCGAACTTGATGTCCCGATCGCCTGTTATGATATGTGCCGCGTGGGTTTCTGAGTATTCGAGACGTCCTTCGTCCCCCGTGATGGCAACTCGAAACCCTTCCGCGGGGCAATAAGCATTGAGTGAATAGCTGGCAATGACACCGCTGCGATAGCGAATGGTGGCGCTGAGCGAATCTTCAATGTCGATGCCTTCGCGGAAGACATTCTCGTCGCGAATGTAGCCACTGTCTTTTTCAGCTTCGAGGTAAAGGCCTTTCAAAGTCGGGTCGCCCTCTAGATTCATTCGGAACGGGTCGCCTTCGGATGCTTCGACGCCGGTATAACGATCATAGCGTGTCAGTGCTTCCTGACCGCGGGCCACGGCATTGTCTTTGCCATAGAATGCGAGGGCGCCCATAGCAAAGACGGTTTCTGGGATCGCATCGATCCACCAGTTGATCAAATCGAAATGGTGCGTGCATTTGTGCACGAAGAGCCCGCCCGACAGTTCTTTATAGCTGTGCCAGCGGCGAAAGTAATCGGCACCATGCGCAGTGTTGAGCATGTATTCGAAGTCCACGTGTTTGACCGTTCCGATCGCCCCCTCGGCGATGAGTTTTCGAACTTGGGTGGCGCCAGGAGCCCAACGATAATTGAAGGTTGTGCGCACGCGTTTTCCAGTGCGACGAACCGCATCTTCAATCACAGCAAATTTGTCCGCATCGGTGGTCAACGGCTTTTCGCAGATGACGTCCGCTCCAAACTCTAGGCTGCGCACGATATACTCATGATGCAGGCTGTCTGGCACGCAAACGACGACTGTGTCGGGCTGGCCTTCAGCTAGCATACGGTCGAAGTCTTCGATCCCGTAATCGGGGATCGGATCGATTCCATACTCTTTGCATAAACGCTGTTGGTGCCAGCGGCGTCGAGTGGCGCTACTATCGCAGAGACCCACTAATTCGCAACTCTGGCGATAGGTGTCGGCAATCGGATCAATAAATCTACTTTCAACGAGCAGAGCGGTTTGGGATGGGTTGGTGAGGCTAAGTAGCCTAGGCGCATCGACGGTGGGTTCGGCCCCTGAAAGATTGAGCGCATAGGTTCGGTAGGCGTCTTGTGGATACGTGTTCCGATGGGATGGGCAGATGAAAATACTCTTGTCGCCTCTTTGTGCGAAGGGGACATCTAATTGCCGCATCATTAGAATTTGCCAAGAGACAGTCCCATCGTCGTCCGGTTTGCGTGGATCCGGTTGGATTGATAGGGGGAGTTGTCCCTTGTTATCTTGGGTAAAATTGGAGCTGGGGATCTTGTTATGAATGGTGGCACGTTTGATATTTCAGCGATCTCAGGTGCTAGCTTTACGCATAGTGCTTCTCGTAGCGTGCCTCTCGACTTCACTATTTTTTAGAGTTTACTTGTCGCTAGTGAGACTCAATCTTATTTGAAGGTATGGCATTCACGAATCTACAGTATCAAGAGGCGGTTGAGGCGGGGCAGGTTCCGATCCTTGGTCACGACGATTTGTCGTATTGTAAGATCTGGGAGTTTGAGGGGCACTCGATCCCGGAGTCGACGCGGCAACCACATCGGCATCAGGTGATGGAGTTACTTTATTTGCATCAGGGCAGCGCCCACTTTTTTAGTGAGACGGGGGAGTGGCCCGTTGCGTCGAATTCCTTGGTGCTGGTGCAGCAAGGGCAGGTGCACGCCTGGGAATTTTCAGTAGATGCGTGTGGCTATGTGGTCGTGTTTGATTATGAATTGATCATGCGTGCCGGTTATTCCAGCGACAGTTTAACAGAGTTGTTGTTTGTGAATACGATGCTGCATTCGCCTGTGGTGTCATTGAGTGCGGCTGTGGCGGAAGAGGCGAATTGGCAATGTCGCTGGCTGTTGCGTGAATTTGCCTCGGATGAGGCCTATCGGGAGAAAACGATGTGTGCCCGGCTTAAGCTTTTGTTGGTGCATTATAATCGCCATTTTGATGGCTTAGCTGCACCGCAGGAGGGGGAGGCGGTGCGGGTGGCCTCGCGGTTTGTGTCGTTGCTAGATCAGCATTATCATGCGCAGCATAGCTCGCGCTTCTATGCGGAGCAGCTGGGGATTTCGACTTATTTACTGGAGAAGCACGTGCATGCCAGCACGGCGCAATCTCCGATGCAGTGGATTCGGAAGCGCTTGCTCTTGGAAGCACAGCTCAGGCTTCAGCGTCCAGAACTGAGTATTGCGGAGATTGCCTATCAATTGGGCTTTAAGACTCCCTCTAACTTTGGGCGCTTTTATAAGAAAATGATGGGGCACTCGCCCGGCGATGCACGTCGGGTCGGCAAGCGCGTGACGCGTCGTGAGCAATTGCAAGGTCTGTGTGTGTGCCTGGGCGAATTTACCCGCTCTTTGGGGATTTTGGACATTCCTTTGGGTTTTTGAATATAAATGTGGCTGGACTTAAGCTTAGAGACTGAGTCTCAATAGCGTCTTATGCAAGCTAAGCAGATCAACGATTCAAAAATAAATGTAGCCAGAGTGTTGGCGCTGGGGGGCATCTTTGCCTCTGGCACAGCATTCTCTGAGGAGGTCCCGGCGATGGATCCTGTTCAGTTCGAGGAGGTGGTGATTTCCGCTTCTGGATTTGAGCAGGACATTACCCATGCTCCCGCCAGTATTTCTGTGGTTTCCAGGCAGGACTTGGAAGAAAAGCGAGTCAACTCGTTGGCAGAAGCTTTGTCTGAGGTTGAGGGGGTCGACGTGAGTTCTTCGGCTGGAAAGACGGGTGGTCGCGAGATCAGTATTCGCGGCATGCCTAGCGACTACACTTTGATTCTAGTGGATGGGCGTCGTCAAAACGTCGCAGGTAATGTGACGCCTAATGGTTTTGGCTCGACCTCGACGAGCTTTCTGCCGCCGGTATCCTCGATCGAACGGATTGAGGTGATTCGCGGCCCAATGTCTACGCTCTATGGTTCCGACGCGATGGGCGGTGTGGTCAATATCATCACTCGCAAGGTCAATTCGGAGTGGGGTGGCAGTTTGACTACGGGCGGCACCATCCAAGGCGATAGCGATTTTGGAAATACGTCCACCAGTAACTTCTATTTCAGCGGTCCTTTGATCGAAGAAACCCTGGGCCTGACTTTGCGCGGAAGCTATTATAAGCGTTTTGAGTCGGATCTGGAATATACAGATGACGCGGGGGATCCGGTTGAAGTGAGTAAGCGTGGCCCTAGTCCTGTGGAAGCCGACATTTATACTTTGGGCGGTCGTTTGACCTATATGTTAAACGAAGATCACGACCTATGGTTCGATGCGGACATCGCTCGTCAGAGCTACGACAATAGTGAGGCTCAATTGGGAACTTTGGGCGTTCGTGGCTACGAGGATGAGCTTCAATTCAACCGTGAGCAATATACGTTGGCGCACACTTGGCGCTATGATCAAGGTCAGTTGGACTCCAGCTTGATGCACAATGCGACAGAAACCATCGGTCGCGTCCTGCCCGCGGGCACGGCTAATGTCGGTGGTCCACGTGAGTTGGAGAATACTAATATCGTCTTTGATACCAAGGCCGTTTATAACCTAGGATCGCATCGTGCGACACTGGGTGGCCAATGGTGGGATGCCGAGATGATCGACGGGGTCGCGGATGCGCCCTACGAACACACGCAATGGGCTTTGTTCCTTGAAGATGAGTGGCATATTCTGCCGGATCTGGCTCTGACCTTTGGCGCGCGCTATGATGATCACAATGTTTTCGGCTCACAAGTCAGTCCACGTGCCTATGCTGTGTGGTCTGTCACCGATCAGTGGACGGTGAAGGGGGGCATCAGCTATGGCTACAAGGCGCCACGTCTCGATCAACTTGCGGACGGTATTACTGGCTATCGTGGACAGGGCACGATTCCCCTGATCGGTACGCCGACTTTGACGCCGGAAACCAGTGTCACACATGAAGTGGGCGTGGTTTATGACAACCTCGATTGGGTGCGCGTGAGTGTGACAGTCTTCCACAATCAGTTTGATGACAAAATCGCCAATGGCCCCGGCTTGCTGAATTGTAGCTGGGCGGGGGATCCGAATCGCCCCGGTTGCGTAGATTACGGCAATTGGCCCAATGTGGACGAATTCAGACAGACTGTGAATGTCGATGAAGCGATGTCACAAGGATTGGAGCTTTCCACTACGATTCAGTTTGCTGAAGACTGGACCTTGACCGCCAATTACACTTACACCGATAGTGAGCAGCAGAGTGGTGATTCCAAGGGAGACCCACTCTACGACACACCCGAGCATATGGTGAATGCCCGCTTGCGCTGGAATACCACCGATAAGCTCTCGCTCTGGTTGAGCGGTGAATACCGTGGAGAACGTTTCCGCAGCGAGGGCGAGGCGAAAGATGCTCTGGGCGACTATAAAGCCTATGTCCTCTTCCATCTCGGCGGTGTGTATCAACTCTCTGAGAATGTGACATTGAACGCGACCATCAACAATTTGTTGGATAAGGACTTTGTCGACTATCAGGCCTACGATGACGGTGGCAGCACCAGCTACTCGAACGTCTATAGCAATAACGAAGAACCGCGCCGCCTCTGGCTCTCCGCGACTTATACTTTCTAAAATCTATATCCATACGTCCAATCAGACAGCTCCCGCGGGTCGCAACGACTCGCGGGGGCTTCTTTACATTAAACCTTCAACTCACTCCTAAACTGACGCACATGAAATTGTTCACGCTTATGATAGCCTTTGCCGCGGCTGCGCTGATGTTGCCTCTCTTGACTGTTGCAGAGACAGTGGACCCATTGTTGGGCGCCCCGTTTGCCTTACGTGAGCGGCCTTTTTTCGGCGAAACGAATGCACCGGTGGTCGTGATCGAGGCGCGAAGTTTTCGTTGTCAGCATTGTCGTCAATTTCAGAATAGCATCTTTCCCACTCTTAAGGCGGAGTACATTGATACCGGCAAGTTGCGCTGGGTGATGCTGGATTTGCCGGAAGATCCCGAAAAGGACGAGAGCCGTTTCACCGCGTACGCGCGCGCCGGCTTGCGCAGCGGGCAATATGCGGCTGTGGAGGAAATACTAGTGGAAAATGGCCGCAAGCCGGCCTATCGTTTGGATAGTTTGCTGCGGAGTCGTGATTCAGTGGACTTTCCCGCTCTCGAGGCGGCCTTAGATTCCGCCGCACTGCAAGCCGAGCTCGCAGCCGACCTAGCTGAGGGGCAGCAATTGGGCCTGAAGACTTTGCCAACTTTTATTTTGCGCAAGCGCCAGCCCGACGGGACTTTCTTGGAAGCACGCATCGACGGGGTGGGAGACTTGGCCTATTTCCGGCATGTGCTGGATGCCGCCTTAAAGACGGAGGGCGCGCAATGACTTGTCTGCGCCGCTTTCGGACACGGCTGATGCAACTGCGGCCTGCACGTTTGCTTGTGCTCTGTGCGCTGGCACTGTTGGCTGGGCTGGCGACGGACTGGTTCAGTGAGCAGCGGATATTTTTCCCAAGAAATGACTTTCCGGTCTTTCAAACATTACCAGCGGCTGGGGGCGCGCTAGAGCAATGATGCATGGGGACACAGGGCGCCGCTGGAGCGTGCGCATACTCCGCATACTGCTTGGTGCCGTCTTTGCTTGGTCTGCGGTGGCGAAGCT
>CEUD01125594.1_pt1 | contig 31299 bp, 33 predicted proteins | sample 356481 | NCBI WGS metagenome assembly CEUD01 (sample SAMEA2623314, study PRJEB7988) | marine metagenome | isolation source: saline water (ENVO:00002010), including | reverse complement strand
ATTACTTCGTCTGTTGTTTCATCAGAATCAGCATCTGTGATTACTTCATCTGTAGTTTCATCAGAATCAGCATCTGTGATGACTTCATCTGTCGTCTCGTCTGTAGTTTCATCAGAATCAGCATCAGTGATTACTTCGTCTGTAGTTTCATCAGAATCAGCATCAGTGATTACTTCATCTGTTGTTTCATCAGAATCAGCATCTGTGATTACTTCGTCTGTTGTCTCATCTGTAGTTTCATCTACATTTTGCGAGTCATTACTAATAGTTTCTGTTTCTGTTAATAAGAATGGAGGTTGACCAGCTTTGGTCTCTTCCTGTTCTGTAACTGTCTTTTCTACTTCTGTCCCAACTTTAACCTCTGTATCAGCTACCTGTGCAAGTGCACTTGGTGACATCATACTTAAGGCCATTGGGGAAAGAACTGATAAGACTGTAAACAATCTAATCGATTTCTTAATTTTCATCTCTCTCTCCTCGTGTTTTTAAAATAACAAGAATATAGATACAAGATGCGTGCCAAGCATATTTTAAGCTCTGAATATGTAAGTTGTTGAAAACTAGAAGGTAGCTAGCTTTTATACACTGATAAGTGCAAGTAAAAGTGAAAAGAATTTAGTGGGTGTTTATAGTTTAGTCAGTTTTGGAGTCTCGAAATCTCTATCTGATTCTAATAATTTATGAGACCTTTTCTTTTTTAGGATAATTTCAATTTGCTTTTGAATAAGTCTTTCTTCAAAACTCTTATCCTCAGAGTACTGCTCAGAACGTCTTAAACTCTCTGTAGAACTGTGATCTACACTATCCATGGCAGGTGCATCAAAGACACTCAAAACCATTGTAATGGCAATTAGACATAGTATTTTCTTAAGCATTTTTAACCTCGAAACGGATTTATAGACCTCGGGAATTAATCTGTCAAACAGGGGAATAAGTTATTGGAATTTTTGATTTTTTTATTGTAAATAGATTTTGGAGGCAGCATGCAAGTTAAAAAACCAACACTATTTATTTCATTAATTCCCGTTATTACTCTCGTTACTTTATTGGCCTATAATGTCTTTGTTTTTCATGATGATTCTTCTTATGGACCTAATCAATTGGCATTATTATTCACAGCTTTTTTAACTGCTGGAATTGGACACTTTTATTTAAAGGTTGATTATAAAGAACTTGAAGCAAAAGCTATCGATGCAGTTGGTGTCTCATTACAAGCAATTGTTATATTATTAGTTGTTGGTGCCTTAATAGGAGTGTGGATCTTAAACGGCGTGGTTCCGACAATGATCTTCTATGGAATAAAAATTATTAATCCAACGCTCTTTTTGCCCGTTTGTTTAGTCATTTGCAGTATCGTTTCACTGGCAACAGGTAGTTCTTGGTCTACAGTGGGAACAGTTGGTATTGCTCTCATTGGTATTGGTAAGACCTTAGGGATTCCTGAGGGAATGATAGCGGGAGCGATTGTAAGTGGTTCTTACTTTGGAGATAAAATGTCTCCTTTGAGTGATACAACAAATCTTGCACCGGCCATGGCGGGAACAGATCTCTTTTCCCATATTCGTCATATGGTTTATACATCAGGGCCAGCAATTATAATCTCATTTCTTCTCTTTTTAGGAATTGGACTTTTTTATGATGTTGGAAGTTATAACCCAGAAAATATCGATAAATTATTAGTCCTTATGCAGGACAATTTTAATATCTCCTTATTACTTTTTACACTTCCTCTTATTGTTTTTGTTCTCGTATATAAGAAAATGCCAGCTCTACCTGCACTTGCTATAGGGGTAATACTTGGCTGTGTATATGCTTTGATTTTTCAATGGGATTTAATTAGTAAAATGAATACTGTTGGTGGATTTACAGGTGCATATAAACAAGTACTTAGTGTTGCCTTTGATGGCTTTAAATTAGAGTCAGGCAATGAAGTACTGGATAAGCTTCTCAGTCGTGGTGGTATGTCTGGTATGCTTAATACTGTATGGTTAATTCTTATGGCCATGATTTTTGGTGGGATGATGGAAGCAACCAAAATGCTAGAAACCATAGCCCAGTCAATTTTAAAACTGGTTTCAAGTGTCGCTACATTAGTTGGGGCAACTCTTGGAACTTCGATCTTTTTAAACTTAACCACTAGTGATCAATATATTGCCATCGTCGTCAGTGGGCGAATGTTCAAAAATGCCTATGATGAATATGACCTTGATCCTAAGAACTTATCGCGAGCAGTTGAAGATGGGGCAACAGTGACCAGTGTACTCGTTCCTTGGAATACTTGTGGGGCATACTTCGCTGGAGTCATGGGGATTGCAACTCTTACTTATTTACCATTTGCCTTTTTTAATCTGCTTTCACCTGTTATATCTTTAATATTAGCAAATACTGGATATACGATGGTAAAAAATGAGCAAGGGCAAAACTAAGAAGAAGAAAAAGACTTCCCTAAAAGGAACCCGTACTCCGCATTACTATTTTAACCGAGAAATCTCTTGGTTAGATTTTAATACGAGAGTTCTTTTTCAAGCACAAGATGAGCGCTGGCCATTACTAGAACGTATGCGCTATTTGTCGATTTATGTAACGAATCTAGATGAATTTATTATGAAAAGAGTCGGGGGGATTAATCACTATCTTGAAAGTGATTATATGTATATCTCTGCGGATGGATTACAGGTCATTGATCAATTACAAAAAATTCGTGAAAAAGTAATCAGTGATAATGAAGTACTAGAATCGACCTTTCTTAAAATCAGAGAAGAATTAAAAAATCATCAAATTCACATGCTCGAGTGGGAAGAACTATCTAAAGAAGATATCGAATTTTGTAATGGGTATTTTTATAGTCATTACTTTCCCATCCTAACTCCTTTGAGTGTGGATCCAGGGAAACACTTTCCATTCATTTCAAACCTGTCTTATTCATTAGGGGTTTTCTTACAGAGTCCTTATGAAGTTCATGAGAAAATCTTTTCGCGAGTTAAGATTCCTGACTCTGCTCAAGAATGGGTTCGCTTGCCTGGCAATGATATTCGTTTTATTTCATCTGAGTCTATAATTAGTAATAACCTTGAACATCTCTATCGTGGGATGGAGATTCTAAGTGTTATGCCATTTCGAGTTACTCGAAATGCTGACTGGGACCATGATGATGAAGATACTGAAGATCTTTTAGAGATGGTAGAAGAGTCAATTAATGAAAGACGTTTGCAAGAGCCGATTCGACTTGAAGTACTCGCGGATGCTAATGAAGAGATGACTAAGTATTTAATGTCAGAGTTAAAACTTACCAGTCGAGATAAGTATACTTTTAAAAAGTTTTTAAATTACTCTTCACTTAACTCTATTGTTAATCTAGAAATTCCTAAGCTTCGTTTTAAAGATTGGCGACCAATAACGATGCCTTGGTTCCAGCGTGGAAGTATTTTTGATAAAATAAAAGAGAAAGATCGATTAGTTCACCATCCTTATGAGAACTTCTCAACGAGTGTCGAAAGATTTATTACTCAAGCTGCACATGACCCAGATGTTCTCTCCATTAAAATGACTCTTTATAGAACAGGTGATAACTCACCATTTATTAAAGCACTTATTGAAGCTGCAGAAAATGGTAAACAAGTTGTTTGTTTAATTGAATTAAAAGCACGCTTTGATGAGAAGAGAAATATTTATTGGGCAAGGAAAATGGAGCAAGCAGGAGTTCATGTGGTCTACGGAGTAGTAGGACTTAAAACTCACTCAAAGATTTCATTAGTAGTACGCAAAGAGGCCAAAGGTAATTTAAATACATATTGTCATATTGCCACCGGTAATTATAACGCTAAAACAGCAAGAATATATACAGATATCGGTCTCTTTACTGCAGACAAATCAATTACTCGTGAAGTAAGTGAAATCTTTAATTACTTAACGGGAACATCATTAAAAAGTGACTATAAGAAATTATTAATTTCTCCTATAAATGCAAAGTCTAGCTTCTTAGCAAAAATCACTCAACAGATTAAATTCGCTAAAAGTGGAAAGCGAGCTTATATTTTTGCTAAAATGAATGCATTAGAAGATCTAAAATTAATTAATGCCCTCTATGAAGCTAGTAAGGCAGGAGTAAAGATAGATCTTGTGGTCAGAGGCTTCTGTGTTTTAAAGCCACAAGTCAAAGAGCTATCAGAAAATATTAGAGTCTATAGTGTCATCGGGCGCTTTTTAGAGCACTCACGTATTTATACATTTTCATCAGGTGAAGAATCACCAGAGAATGATGAGATTTATATTGGTTCAGCAGATTGGATGCATCGAAACTTGCATGGTCGAGTAGAGGTGATGGTCCCTTTATTTGATAAAGGTCTAAAAAAGCAAATTAATGATTATCAAGATATAATTCTGTCTGATAAGAGAACCATGTGGGAATTAAATGGGGATGGAAACTATACCCTTAAGAAAAGTAGTCAGCTTGAGGGTACTCAAGAAAAAATGATGAAGCTTGTAAAAGAAGTTTATAAGGCTACTGATCTTTAATTGCTAAGTGTATACGCTCTGGTTTGGGGCGAATCATATCTAAGAGAATTCCCTCTTTTAAACCAACTCTTGGAAGATGAATCTTATTTACATTTGTATAGTGCAATAGGTGCTCAATCATTTGCATGGCCGGAATGATTACATCTGCACGATCTCGACGCATATTAAATAACTTCATCCTTTTCTCTATTGAGTAAGGAGTAATCTCTGTTAGTATTGATTCTAGTTCATGATCTTGAATCTGAGTACTTGCCTTACCAAGTAAATCACTTCTTAACTTTCCCATTCTTCTAAGGTTTCCACCAGTACCAAAACAAACATCAATCTGATCTGTGTAGTGGGAGAGGTGAGAGTTAACATTATCACAAAAATAGATAATATCTTCTTCGATTGATTTTAATTTGTGTGATTCTAATAAGCGTACTGTTCCAAATTGATAACTTCTACTAGTAATAATGCGTGAGCCTTGAGTAAGTGTTACCTCTGTACTGCCTCCTCCAATATCGATAAGAAGAGCAGTTTTGTTTTTAAGAGAAAACTTAAAATCAATAATATTCTTTATAAGTTGAGCTTCTTTGACTCCGTCAATGACATCAATTTCTATACCTGTTTGAGACTTGATTCGATTAATGATGTACTCACCGTTTAGAGAGTCTCTAAGAGCAGAAGTTGCACATGCTCTAACGTTTTCAACTTTGTGCTTGGTGAGTTTTAAGAAGAGTTCGCCAAAAGCATCTTCAGTGATTTTTTGGCGATCAGGTTTTATTTTACCATATTTAAAGACATCGGCTCCTAGCCTTAATGGAAAGCGATAATTCTTAAAGCAATAAACTTCATTGTCTTTTACTTTAGCGAATACGGCCCTCATTGCATTTGAGCCAATATCAATGGCACAATATCTTTCCTTAGACATTAGGCCTCTAAATTATGGTAAGTATTTTAATAAAGTTGTAATTCTTGTTACGTTCTCTCCAGGTATCATTAAAGAACCACGATCTTTGCCATCACAAGCATCACCTTTCATATCGCACTTATTTACTACCATGCAGCTATTAGGATCGCTTTCTCTAACTGGAACATAATCAGTCTTTCCACTTACAAGAATTCCTTCAACTTCACCTGTTTTTGCATTAAAAACCGCAGAGCCAGAGTTACCTTGAAAAGTATCAAGCGTTGTTGTGAATTGGTATTGATCATTATTTAAAAGAACAGTTCCACCTGGACTTACTTTTGTTGGTAACATTGAAGGATGTCCAATAACCACAAGAGGAGTTTTCATTTGAACTTTTCCTGTCTTTCTAAGCTTCACTGGTTTTCTATTAGTCACTTTTCTATCAAGTTCAATAATTGCGAAGTCTTGTTGATTATCAAATTTTACTTTTACAACTTTCTTACAGAAATAAACGTTTTCTTTTTCAATTAAATCAGTATTGATTGAAGATCTACTTTCCATTGCATAATCAAATACCCAAGCATGAGTACGACAGCTATTTGCGGCTCTACCAGAATAACAATGACCAGCAGTAACTAAAATATTTTCAGAAACTAGAAATCCAGAACAATTAGCAGCAAGCGGTTGGTCAGCAAACTTCTCTGAAGAACAAACATTAAGACCTTGCTCTAAAGTGATTAATCTATTTAAAGCAAACGTGTCTCCATTATCTTGCAACATATCTAAGCTCACCATACCAGCAGTAGACTTTGCTAGAGTTCTAAAAAGATTATTTTTAACCTCATAAAGGTCTAATCTATTATCATCTCCGTAAATAACTTTATTATTACTAGGTGCAGCGTAAAGCAGGGAGCTTAAGCTAAGTAGGGCAATAAATTTAAACATTTTCTCTCCGTCGTTAGGAGAAGTAGAATACTAAAAAAGTCGGATATTAAAAGATTATTAAATTTAAATTTTCTTACATTAGAATGTAATCTTAATATTATTGCCTATACCTTGAATAGATTTGAAATCAAGTGCCGCGTCAACCTTATTGCAAAAACCAATAATGCTTTGCATTTCAGGACTAGATTCATTTATCTCTTCAGTTGCATTATCTGTAATTGCAATAAATGGCTTTTTGGTGCTAGGCATTATATCTACCATCACTTCTGTTCCCCCTAGAGTTGAGATGTACTCAAGGGTATTAAAAAAGATTTCATCAATTGTATCTGGGTACTCAAGGCTATCGATAATTTCTTTCTCAGTAAAAGTAATCTTAATTGGAAACATCTCTTCAAGCACTGCTTTTTTCTTAGTAACACTCATATACCAATAATAAAGCATATGGTGATTTTCAGCTTGAGTATGCTCTTTGATATCTTTAATTTCAGAATTAACTTCCATCATCTCAATGCAGAGGTTCTTTAGATCTGCTACTAAGTTCTTTGCTTCATCAATATTTTTCTTACTAAGTTCATTTAATCGGCTTTCCGGAACATTCTTTGCAAATACCTCAAAGGCCCTATCAATAACGATGAATCGATTAGATAAACTGTGGAGATCATGTGCCATTTTTTCTATTTTCTGCTTCATGAGTTCATTATAAACAGATTCCTAAAAATTGGTACTTTGAGCACTTAACTTTTTGACAATGACTAAAAAATTTAAGGTTTTCTTAAGAGATTTCATATACTTAGCCTGTTTAAAACTGGCATGTGCTGTGCATCAATATAGGTATTAATAATTGAGGAGAGAGGCATGAAGGCATTAATTCTACTACTATTATCATTTAGTGCTTTTTCACAAGAATTCATTCAATGTGAATTCGAAATTAGGGATAATGAGACTAAGATTGATGAACTAAAGGAATCAAAACTTAGCTTTTTATTAAAACTTAATGAGACTGAGAAAGTAAAACAGGAAATTAAACTTTATAAGGTCAGAATAAATCCTGAACATGAATCAGAAATGTATCAACATCAAATCTTAGCTTTTGAAATGGATGCAAATGGTCCTTATAAAAAAGTTCTCGATGAAAAAGGAATTCCTTTCGATATAAAGGACACGGGAAATAAGTTAATAATTGATATTGATCGAGTTTATCAAAATATGATTGTAAATATGCGAACTGATTTTAATTATTGGCAAGTAAGTATGGGGGGACCTTATACAACTAAGGTAACTCACGAGTTTAATTCTCTGACTCCTCTCTATACTGAAGTTTATTTTGAGAAAATAAAGAAGAAGCTTTTTAGTAAAGATGAAAAAATAGTTCAGAGACAAGTTGTCCCTATCTATTTTAGCTGCCAAAAACTTGATACATCTTATGTGATTCAAACTGATCTTTCAGAAAAGGCCAATATGATTTTCAGTCCACTAGATGAGACTTCAACTTCTAAGGCAATAAAAAACTAATAAGAAATTAAATTGATAATAACGAAGGGAGGTTATGCCTCCCTTTTTTATGGTAAGAACCTATTTCTTTCTTCTGGTGTTGGTAGGCGACAATGATCTTTTTTACCGAATAAGCGGTATCGATTTTTAGCAATTAAATCATAGCAATAATTACGAATGAATGCCGGAATAATAATTAGGGGATAAAGAATAATAAAAATTGATCCTATATCTTTAAGAACATGTAGTACTGCAGTTGATTGGTAGTATTTTTTTTGGTTCTTATAATAAATAACTGTTGATAAGTTTTTTCTTTCTTCATTAGAGAGATATTTTTTTGCCGTTTCGCCTTGGATTGAACTTACTTTCAAGTCAGGGTCATTACTATATTGAAAAACGAAATTTATAAATCCATTACATAGATTACAAACTCCATCAAAAAAAATTATCTTTTCATTCATAAGCACACTTTATATTATCTTCTCTATTATACGTAAAAAAGGCACGAAAAGATATGTTTAAGCTCATTATAGTATTTATTACCATTCTAAATAGTGCTCAAGCGAAATTAAGTTTTCGCTGGACAGGTGTTTCAGGCTTTCTTTTAAGTGACGAGAATTCAACACTTTATTTTGATCCAAATATAACAATGGTTACACTTTGGGATTGGATGCCTTGGAATGTTAAAGACATTGATACCAAAGAGGTTGATTATTGGATGAAGCGATGTGATCTTAAAAAGGTGGATGCAGTTTTTGTCAATCACTCTCATTACGATCATATGCTAGATGCACCTTATATTCTAAAACAATATGGTGGAAAACTATATGGCTCACGCTCTACTTTAAACTATGGACTAGGTAATGGTATCCCAAAGGAAAGGCTAGTAAAGATTGATTATAATAAAGAGTATAATGTGGGGAAGTTCACAGTTATTCCTCTTAAATCAGAACATCCAAATCACTTTGGTCCAATTATGGTAAGTGACGGAAAAATAAATGCTCCTTTAAAGCTTCCAACTCATCCTGTAAATTTTAGATTAGGAAAAACTCATAGCTTTCTTATTAAGCACCCAGAGGGGGATACTCTTTTTAGTGCTGTTGCTAAAATTAGTGAGCCAGATGCCCTTAGAGCAATCAAGGCGAATAATTTAATTGTGACAATGGCAAAGAGGGGAGATACTGAAACTTTCGTCAAAAAGAGAATTTTACCAGTTCAGTCTAAGCATATCATTCCTGTTCATTATGATAATTTCTTCATACCCCTTAGTCGTGACAAAAAGATTCATCACCTACCATTAGTGGATTTTCCAGAGTTTGTTTCAACAACTAAAAAACTTATACCTAAGAGCACAGAACTTTTAACTCCAGCATATTGCGAGAGCGTACCGCTTAATTAATATATTCGATTGGAACTTCTAGGATAAGTTCCTCTTTTGTGTACTTAGGAGGTAGTGGGGGGAAAAATTCGATACTCTTGATTAAGCTTAGTGCAGCTTTATTAAGGCTTGAATAATTACTTTTCTTTGCGATCTTTAAATCTCTAACTTGACCACTTCTTAGAATTTTAAAACTTAGTAATACTCTTCCTGTATGACCAAGTCTTTTTGCTTTTGGTGGGTAAAATTTCTTGCTCTCAATTTGATTTAAAACTTTTAATATATATTCACTTTTCTTTAAAGAGCCATTTTTATTTTGGGTGAGCACTTCTTTTTTTGAATCAGCTTTTTGATTAAGCTTTTTTGTTTTTTGCATTAGTTTCTTATTGGAATTTGGCATGCTCTTATCTGTTTGAATTTGAACTCGAACAACCTGAGTCTGCATAATGGATTGCTTAGGTCTTTGCTCTTTATAAAAGAAGAGCAGTCCATGCAAAACTAGTGAGATAAATATTGCGATACTAAATTTCATCTCTTTTTCATATATCTAAGTTATTAAAATTAAAAGGAAATTATTTGGAATCTGCCTAATTTTATAGGTAGGAGGATTAAATTAAATTTAATGATTTCAAGAGCTTAACAAAAATAATCGGTAACCGATAAGTACTATGGGAATATATATTACAGACAAGTGCAAAGGAAAATTAGTGAAATTGAATCTTATTCTTACTCTTCTTGTATTTCATGCTTATGCTCACCAAGGTTTTGCTCCACCAGTTGATTCAACTAACTCAGGTGGAAGATCACACTCAGGCTTTGGAAACTTAGGTGGTAATGATTATGAGGCCTCAGTAAAATTAAGAAAGACTTGTTTGGGAACGGACCTTGCCCGTTATCGCTCAGAAATTCAAATGACATGTGCACCTGAGGGGGAAGAAAATACTTTTGAACTAACAGAGTTCCTCGATACCGGAGCCAGTCTGATGACAAGAAATAAGCTACAAGCATATGCAGCTTCAGTTATTGCATCTAATGTAAATTTAATAAATGGAACAAGTGGAGGAGCTAATCCAAATACGTGTAATGGAATTCCAACTCCAACTCCACCTCCTCATGAAACTGTGAGAGAAAGTTCTCTTTCCGTTGAGAATGCAGTAAGTGCGGCCTATATCGATAGAATGCTAACACCCAATGGTGCCAGTGATGATTATGAAATACGTATTAGAAGAAATTATCCATACTTAAAGGTACCTAATGATTCAGGCTCAAGAAGAATTTTAAGAAAAGTAGAAGAGAGATTAGGTAATGCATATCAAGATGATGGTAATATGTTTGCACACTCTGTAACCATGGCCGCATTAGATGCAGAGATGACTAATAATGCAATATCGAGAACAGAGATCTCAGATATTGTTGAAGAAGTTCAAGCCGAATATGGACAGTACCTAGAGAGTCAATTACCTCGAATTTGTAATATGAGCATTGAAGATATCTCAGAGAGGTTTCCAGAAATATTTGATCAATTTCTAATTGATTTACCTGAGGAAGAATCAAGTATTTCACGATATGCTCTATGTAAGGAAAGCTTTTATTATAATCCAGAATCTTTTGACTCAGACTGTGATGGTGTAAAAGATGCTGATGATGCTAATCCTGGTGACCCCTTTTCTCCTAGGGCAGTCTTTAATATTGCTGGTAAGAATTATATAAATCCACCTTTTACAATTAATGGTAGTAAAACTCTAGAACGAGTGAATAATGAGATCAGAGTAAAAAGAGATATTAATATTGATGTCTCAGGATTAAGTGAGGCAGATAGAGAAAGAGTCCTGGCCAATATAGGTGCTTGTCGAGATGAAGTAAAACAAACGGTAGAAGACGCGTTTATTGATTATTTAGGAACGAATAGGAATCTTGTACAATACAATTTAAATTTTGATCTTAATCTGAATCCAGTTACAAGTGGAAGATCAGACTTTAATATTCACCGTTGTTGGTGTTCGACCTGTGAAGTTTATTATAATCACCCAACGAGGGGAAGAATAGAAATACCGAGAGATACTTGTCGAGCTGATTTTACTAAAGAGATGGAAGAGGGACTTAATGATCCAAACCTCAATCCAGTTGCAGATAGAAGAAGTTGGTTTAACCAAGAAGATGCAGCTAATTTAACTATTGGCTCATCGAGTGACTGTAAAACAATTAAGCATGAACTCTTGCATAAAGTTGGTTTAAGTGATGAGTATGTTGCAAGTTACTATCCATTTAATTTAGTTGGAGAGCACGACTCATTAATGAATAATGGTGAAAGACTTTATCCTAGGCATATTGGAGATCTACTATCTCCTTGGAAATGTAGTATGAATAATGGTAACTACGGGCTTTAAGCACTAGCTAGTAAATCAGATAGAGTCTCATTTAATTCTTCAAGCTCATATGGCTTTTCGATAAAAGCAGAGACCTTTTCATGATTAACAATGGCCTTTTGTTCCTGGCTTAGATTCACACCACCAGTCATAAAGATAAACTTCGTCTTCTCAAGTTTATTTGCCTCTAATAACGTTTGATAAAATTCAATACCATCCATCACAGGCATTTTTATATCTGAGATAATAACATCAAATGTATAGTTTTCTCTTTCAAGAATACTAAGTGCCTCTTTGCCATTACTTGCTGTCGTAACATTAATACCTACATCACTTAAATCAGTATCTAAAATAGATTGAATTTCATCTTCATCTTCAACTAGCAGAATTCTTCCTTTGAGTTGCTTTATTTCATTTAGGGTTGTTTGCTCAGTTTCGCTAGTTTCAGCTTCTTTTTTAAAGAATGGAATAGTTAATTTAAACTCAGTCCCAATGCCAACTTCTGATTCGACTTCTATTTTACCATTAAGCTCTTTAGTAAATTGATGAACAAGGGATAATCCAATACCTGTCCCAGAACTAACTGCCTTAGTAGTAAAAAATGGATCAAATATTTTATCAATTGTTTTATTGTCAATACCAGAGCCATTATCAATTACTCTTAAAATAAATGATTGGTCATTTAAATCTGTTTGTAATTTAAGTTTTTTAACTTTATTGTCTTTTAATGCATCTTTGGCATTTGAAAGTAAGTTCATAAGAATTTGTTGGAAGTTTCCGCGATTACCCTGAATAAAAACATTATGTTCTTTATCAAATGCCGCTTGCATTTCTACTTCAATTCCTTCGTTATTATATATTTCAAATACCATTTGATAAGATTCTTCAATGGCATCGCAAACATTAAATTCTGTTTCTTCTTCTTTATCAATGCGTGAAAAAGTTCTTAGGCCTTTAACGATTTGACTAACTCGATTTGCAGCTGTTTCGACGCGATCAAAGTAACTATTAACTTCTTCAAGGTCATAGTCGCCAGTATTTAATTTCTTTTTCATTGCTGCAAGATAACCCTTTATAATTGTAAGAGGGTTATTAATTTCGTGTCCAACACCTGCTGCAAGTTCACCGATAGAGGCAAGCTTCGCTTGGTGTTGAGCATAGGCCTTTTGTAATTCTAATTCTTTTTCATTATTAATCTTTTCAGTTAAATCAAAAATAGTTCCGGTAAAACGAATGGGTTTCCCTTCATCATCCCAATCAGAAAAACGACCACGGCCTAAGGTATAGATATATTCACCACTTTTATGCTTCATCCTATGAGTGTTTTCATAATGATCCGTTTTTCCTTCCATATAATCATTAATATCTTTATAACAACTCTCTAGATCATCTGGGTGAACATTACCTGACCAGGTTGTTACATCCATTTTGATTTCAGAAATATCATATCCTAAAATCTGGGCCCACCTATGATCAAAGGCAACTGAGTTATCAATTAGATTCCAATCCCAAATTCCTAGACCGCCTCCATCTAGTGCAAGATCAAGATATTGATTACTGTCTATTAATTGTTTTTGAATAGATTTTTGTTCAGTAATATCTTGAAAAGTACCAACAACTTGAAGCACTTCACCTTTAGCATTGATTTCAGCAATACCTTTTGAATGTACCCACTTTTTATTGCCTTTGGCCGTAATAAATTCAAAGTCATCAGTAAATGGAATTCCGTTCTCAATACAATTTGTAACATATTTTAGAACTTTTTCTCTTTCATGGGGAGCATAGAAATTAATTGCACTTTCTAAGTCGATTGGAGTTCCAACTTCTAATTCATGGATTAAGTAAGTTTGTTCAGTCCAAATAGGAGTGTTGGTTGCTAATAATAGTTTCCACCCACCAATTTGATTAATTTTTTGAATTTCATTATTTAAAAACTCTGATTCTTTTTTATTAGTAATGTCATAACGAAAAGAAACAAATTCTTGGATAACACCTGCTTCATCTCTAAAGGGAATTATAGTTGTGTCTACCCAATAGAAACTTCCGTCTTTTGCCTTATTGCGTATTTCACCTTTCCAAATCTTGCCAGCTTTAATGGTTTGCCAAAGATTTGTAATAAAGTCTTTTGAATGAAAACCAGAGTTTAATATACGATGATCTTTTCCAATTAATTCTTCTCTTGAATACTTGGAAATTTCACAAAACTTATCATTAACATAAGTTATTTTTCCTTGAGTATCAGTCTTGGCAACAATTGCAATATAATCTAAACCTTCGCGGTAAAACTTATTTTCATTTGAAGATTTATCCATAATTATTTTCCTTCCTACAGCATCTCATTTTAAACGATAGAGCTATTTTTTCAGAGGGAAAAAACAATTTTAAGTAGAATTTAGTTTTCTTAGTTGAGCAATTCGCTATCCAGAAAGAGGCTTGTAAGAAATTTTGAATAGTGGTTTAATAGAATCAACTTAAAATTATATAAGTATTGATAAGTACTATTAACCTATAAGAGCTTAAATGATAAAACTTATTCTTTGCGTTACTTTTTTTATAAATACTGCCTTTGCTAATAACTTCTTAGTGGGTTTTGTGTATGAGAAAAACTTACCCCTAGTAAAGCTAAGAACTACTCTTTTTATTTTTGAAGATGGTAGTTATGTTTATAATACATCATCGGGTTCCTTAGGCCTATGTCAAGACACTTCTGAGGTTGGAGAGTATACGGGGAAAATTTCTAAAAATGATTTAAATAAAACTCGTGAACTCTTAGATCTAGTCGAAAAAGAGTGCCAGTCCGCAAAAGCTTGCAAGAAAGGTTTTGATGATGATGACTATGAAAAGTTTGTCGTTTTAGACTATAGAAAAAAGGGACAGAATTTTACCTTTTCAAGTTCACAAGCAAAGCTGATTAAGTTTATAGATGCAAAAACCAAAGCATTAAAGCAATCTCCGAAAAAAGCAATTGCTTTAAAAGTAAAAAAAGGTGAAATATCTTTAAATTATGCAGGTAAAGAAAAGTATAAGACCTATATGGGAATTGATAACTTTATCGTTCAGAAAAAAAGTGGAGCTTTTGTTAAGTTAAAGAATTATAAAAAAGAAGACTCTAAGTCCGTTATTGCTAGTTTTGATAAGAGAAAAAGAACACATAGTATAAAGCCAAGACTCGATTGGAAGCGTTTATTAGAGGAAGGCAATTTTCTAATTTATACTAATAAAACAGAGGCCCATCACACGGATAAAGATATGAAAATCTTTACGCCATGTACTAAGCTTTAAGCTTTTTTAATTCTTCTTTTAGGTCTTCAACCTCTTCTTCTAAAGCTATGATTTTTACTTTTAGCTCATGAATTTTATCTTTGGTTGGAAGAATATGGGTTTTAAGTCCGTCAGCTAATTTATCTTCAAATTGCTTTAGGGTAAAAGGCTTTGTTAAATAATCACTTGAACCTAAGCGAGAAGAAAGCAGCATATTATCCACATCAGTGTGGGCAGTTACCATCAGAACCGGTATGTCACAAAACTTAGGAGATTTACGTATTGCTTTTAAAAGAGCATCACCATTACCATCCGGTAAGTTCTTATCACAGCATATATAATCAATTCTCTCGTGATTTAAATGCCGTTTAGCTTCTTGGATACTATCTGCTTGTAATACCTTGCCGGTAAAGCCAAGCTCTTCAAGATAGAAGGCTATAATTTCTCGAATATGATCTTCATCTTCTACAATTAGAAAATTTTGCTCCGAGTTAATAACCAGGTCTTTTAATTTCAAAAGTTTTTTATCTTCTTTATCATCCATCATAAGCTCTTAAGTTGTATTATCTTATACCATTATGCTACATATTAAATACAATGATGAAAACCATACTTTTTATTTTAACATGCATAATCTCATTTTCCAGTAACTTACTGGCAAAGACTAATAAGCAAAGTAAGCTTAAAATTATTGGTGTGAGCATTGAAAGTGTGTTTGGAGAAGATACAGGTCTTGAGGAGCGATTACTCAAAAGAGTCTTTAAGTGTATGGACCAACCTTATGAACTTGTCATTGTTCCCTTTGGAAGACACTTCAGTCTCTTTAATAATAATGATGATTTTGATGCGGTTGCAACTGTTCCAAGTAGTATGGAGTTAAAGGGCTTTCGTTCTCAATCCCATATTAATTATTATAATGGAATTACGACTTTAAAAGCTAAAAACCATAAGATTAAGAATTTTGAAGACCTGGCCGGACTTAAGCTAATTAGTTTTGTTGGGGCGAAAGAGATCTTTCCCAAACTAAAGGCCATCATTCCTAAACTTAAATCATACAAAGAGATGGCAAATCAAAGAAGTCATAGCCTCTCTTTATATAACGAGAGAGTTGATGCCATTTTCAGTGATGGTTATATCGTATCTCGCTATAATTCAATTATTAAAATTGAAAGCAAGGATGAAATTTATCGCAAGCCAGTGGTGTTTAATCTTATTTCTGAGCCCACTGCCTTTACTGTTTATTTTAGAGAGTCGAGCAAGAGAGACTTATTTAATAAATGTCTTAATAAGCCCTCGATGCAGAAAACTCTCGATTCTATTAGTAATGAATATCGTATCAATCAAATGATAAATAACTAGTTAACTAGTATAAATCACAGAACATTTTAAATTTGTACATTTCTACACAATTTCTAAACCAATCAGAGAAGTAGGTTAGCGCTCAATAGAATAAGCTATTTTCAGAGCACAAGGCAAAGCATTGCCTTAGCTGATTAAAGCTAATTAAAGGAGGTAATATGTTAACTTGGTCAGTAATCTTTTTTATCGTTGCTATTATGGCTGGTCTATTAGGCTTCGGTGGAATTGCAAGTACAAGTGCAAGTATAGCCCAAGTTTTCTTTTTTATTTTTCTTATTGGATTCATTATCTCAATGGTCCTTCACTTTACAAGAAGAATAGATAGTAAAACGAAGTTATAAATAGATAAGAATATAAGAACACTTTAACCAAACATAGGAAAAAAAACTAAGGAGTACACATGTTTAACAAAATTATTTTAACATTTATTTTAACTGGTTCAATGAGTGCAATGGCTGCAATGAATATGGAACAAAAATATGAAAACTTAAAAGAAGCCACTCAAGAAAAAATGGAAGTTATTGAAGACAAACTAGAAAAAATGGAAGAAAAAGTTTCAGAGCTTTCTGGTGATGCAAAAGAAGAAATGCAAGATCAGTATGAAAACCTTCTTGAAATGAAAGAAGATCTAAAAGATAAACTAGCAGATGCTGGTGAAGCTTCTGAAGATACTTGGGCAGATGCAAAGGATAAAGTTGAAGACTATGCTGATAGCCTTGAAAGTAAAATTGATGAAGCTATATAATAAAAGCTACTAAAAATATCAAGTAATAGGAGGGAGTAATCCCTCCTTTCTTATTTTTGACACCCAAAAATTTAATGCTAAAGTTAATTATGGAAAAATTTAATTACAGAATCTCTTTAGTATTAATTAGCTCACTTCTTTTACTAACCCTTAGTAGTTGTGGCAAAAGTGGCAATGATCTCACTGCCTATAATGCTAAAAAAGAGGATTTTAATTATCTAATCAACTCTAAGAGAATGCCTGCAAAGCCAGATCTTGCAAATCATAAAACAATTCTGAATAGAGACTATCCAATTGAGATTGCACTATTTGCAGATGGAAAGTTTTATTATGACCTTCCTAATCTTGGAGATGGTAATGGTACTTGGAAATACACTAAAGGCCATATTGAATTAAATGCCAAACGATCACTCTTTGATATGAAAATTCTCGTTCACGCCCTTGAAGAAAATGCAGCTGATATTGGAATTGAATTCTACGATCGCTTTGGGCGCAATTTTATTCAAGTTGAAAAGATAAATACCTCTAAGTAAAACTGAAACCACTTCATAAGTATTCATTCTTAATAAGAATAGATTATTCTCTTTCCGAATAGGGGATATCTAAAAATCAATTACTTATCACGATAAATATTTGGCATTGGCCTTGCTCTTAGTATTTCAAATTTGAAAAACATAAGGAGCAAAAATATGAAACTTTTAAATTTAACACTTTTACTAACGATCTTAACTCTAAACACAGCTTGTGAATTTGTAACAGAAAACAATAGTGGCTCATCAAAGTCTGGAGAGAAAAAACTCCAAGTACTTGCAAAAGAAATGCAACATTCAGATTTGGAATGTCCTACTCTTGAAGGTCAATATGTAGCTGTTCTTTCAACTGATGAATATGGAAGAGCTATGGAATACACTATATTTTATGCTACTACTGCATTGAATGAGGCTGGTGAAATGATTCTTACTTTAGAAGATGGAATGGAGCTTTTGGTAAATGGAAAAATGAATTCAGTAGCACTTGGTAGCGGTGACGCTAAGTATATTGCTGGCTGTTCAAATGGAATACTTAAAATCGTAGCTGCTCAAGGAAGAAAGTTTATGACAACAACATATGAAATAGATGGAATAACTCTTTATTATAAATCAAACGGTAATGGTCCTGATGGTAGCTTTGATGATGAATTCACAGCAGAGCTAGATAATAACTTTCAAGACTAATTCAACTTACCCTCTTCAAAGTCTTCTCTTCACATAATGGGACAGTAAGGATTTACTGTCCTTTCCTTTATTAAGATTTTCTTTTAAGAATAAAAAACTTTGGAGAAGTTCGGTACTTTTCGTAAGCTCATGGCACACATTTGGGTGGTGTTTTCATGCTTAGATTATTTTCTAGGTTACAGTTTTTTTGATATCTTTTATGTCGTCTAAACTTTTATTTTAGTACTAGCTTTAATTTTAAAATTAGCTTGTTCAAATTCTTCTATCTTTCTGGTTATTAGGCATCTAGGATTTAATCCAAATTTCTTTACTAGGCCTAGCCATTGTAGTGCTGAAAGCTCTAGAACACCTATTTCAATTCTAGAAAGTGTGGATTGATTAACATGTCGGAATTTTACTCTTTAACCTTTATTTGACATACAAAATTGTCGATTGCTTATTATACCGATTGGAATCAATAACTTATCTCATCCATAGTTATTTTAGTGGTTTAGGCTTTGTTTTTGATCTAATTTTATAAAAATCAATTTTTGAAATGAATCTACATACTTATGCAAGAATTCATAGTGAAATCTAAATTTGAGAGTCCCTCTATCATTGAATTCTTAATTTTCTTAAGTCTTCGCACAATTTATGTTTTTTATAATTCCTGACGAAATATGTCGCACAATGATTTAGTTATTTAAATCAAACGATCTTCTTTAAGTACTATGAAACTTTTTGAAAATCACTGCACGTATCCTGAGGGGTTTAAATGAAAAAAACTTTAATGCTACTTATATTCCTTTGCTCAAATGCTTTTGCAGATTCAAGAGATATTATCAATTTTGAAGAGCTTAAACTCAAAATCGTTAAGGAAACTAAACGTTCTCGACTTCTCTGCGGGATGAAAGAGTATAAGAATAGAAAATCATCTACGGAACGTTCAGAAGATTCAAGCTATGGAAATAATATTTCAAAAAAGCATAAGGCCAAAAATAGATTCAAATGCTTGATCAAGAATATTAAAAAGAAAATTGCAGATAAAAATATAGATGTGCAGTTACTTGAAAATGATGATCCAAATCTTTTAGATATATCAGTGACGTATAAAAAAGGACGCTTTTTTAATAAAGGCTATAAATACGTATTGAGTGAGGCGAGCTATGCTATAAGTAGTCCTGAAAACACTACAAAAAACTATGAGCTTGCAAATATAATAAATGAAAGTGACCGAGACTTAATCTCAATAAATATCACTGAACTTTTGGCCGGAAATTATCAATTAGACTTGAAACTTATAGTCAAAAGAGAGTTTAAAACCAAAAGAAAGAGTAAAAAAAGTTTTATAAATAAATTTTCTAAACCTATTAAACTCTCATACTCTTTTGATTTCGAAAAAGTCCAGACAGATACAGTTTTTCTTACTGTCGAAGAGGTAGCAAAACCAGATGGGATTTGGCAAATTGGATATGATTTTACAGGTTCATATTCCGATGGTGGAGAAATTGTAAATTATCAATTTAAAGTCTTTTTAAATAATGAACTTAATTTTGAAGCACAAACATCAAATAATACTACTTATATATCATTTATGAGTTAGGACTTTGGAGAGTTGAAATAACCATTACCGATACACTTGGTGATACAGACTCCAAAGTGTACGAGTACGATGTAACTAATGCTAGACCAAGTATTAGATATGAATATAACCTCTCCGAAACAGTACTAGGAAGTGTTGAGATTGATCTCTCACAAAGTTTTGATGATGGTGGAGAGATTGTTCAATATGCATCCTTTTTTCTTAATGATGGTGTTTTTTCAAATTACTCTGAGCACGGTGCGATAACTTCTAGAACTCTTTTAAGAAGCGGAACAAATACCCTATGTTTAAGAGTCGTAGATAATACTGCAATCGAAAGAGTAAGTTGTTTTGACATAGTCTATAATGGTGAAATAGCTCCGAGTTATACTCTTACAGAACTAAGTCAACAAGCTTTTGATCCACGTTTTTACTATCCATTTCAAAGCTGTAATGTTGCAGATGGTAAGGAGTTAAAAGAAATTGTATTTACCTTTAAAGACGATTCAGGAGAGTATGAGCAAATAATTGATAGTGTAGATGCTTTAGTATTTGTTCCACAAGCAGGTGAGTATATAGTTGATGCTTATTGTGTAGATAGTAGTGATCTCAAAAGTAACACTATTTCCCTAAACTTTGTCGCTGAATTTGATCTTGGAAAACCAGATGCCTATGTCGAACTAGCTGAACTTGATTATTCAACGAATGGTCGCTTATACGCTCCAAGCTTAGAAAACTCAGTACCATCTCCATTTGCAAACTATATTACAACTTATAAATATGCTGCCAAGAACTTAGAGACGGAAGAAACATTTAATTATAGCTTTGATTTTTCTTTTCCAGATATAGAGTTTCCAAGTTATGGAACTTGGGAAATTAGCTACACTGTAATTGATGATTTTGGAATTGAAAGTGATCCATATGTTTTTTCTTTAGATATTCAAATGGTTGCACCTGTCGCTGGGATAGTTTTTAAAAAAAATGAAGGCGACCCTGGGGACAGGCAGTTTAATGTTGTAAATGAGTTTAGTAGTTCAGGAACAAGTCCTAATGTTAAGTACTATTTTAGCTTTTTTAATCCAAGTTCAGGCGAAAGCTTTGAATTAACTCCTGAACAACCATATATTGGGTTTACGTTCCCTAGTTTTGGAACTTGGAATTTAACTTATATCGTTGAAAATGAACAAGGCCTTAAATCAGAACCACTATTAAAAACATTTGAAGTCTTAGCGAAGTTACCAGTTGCAAGTGTATCATTAGCCTTATATGAGTCTGAGCCAAGAAATCTTACTTATAAAGTGATTAGTGAGGATTCTAGCGTCGGATCTGGATATTTCATTTCAAATTATAAATATGAATTCATTAATTTCGATACAGGTGAAAGTTTTCAAATTAATAATGGGTATGGACAGTCATTTACAAATTTTTCTTTTTCAAGTGGTGGGAATTGGAGTGTGAAATATACTGTTGAAAACGACTTTGGATTAATTAGTGAACCATTCAATTTTACATTAAATGTTGTGGAAAGAGATCCAGATGAAGAGCCTCCTCAACCGGACCCAATTGCTAATAAATCAACATTAGAAGGGATTGATTCAGATGGTGATGGTGTAAGAGATGACGTTGAAATATTTATTAATGAAATTCCTGATTTAACAATATTACAAAGAAAAACATTTAAAGACTATGTTAAAAAATTAGTTGGAACTTACTCTACAGACAATATTGAATTGAGAGATAATAAGTATAAGATAATTTTGTTTAGATATTGTTTAGTTAGTAGAGTAGGTAAGGATAAATATAAGGGGTTAGTTGGAGAGATAAATTATAAATTCTTCAATACAAGAAGCAGGCTTTTGGCATATGCTAGATCTGAGGAGAATTTTAAAGGCGCCTCGATAACACTTGAAAAGGATATACACAAATATGAAAGCTTTTGTGATTAATTTGATAATTATTTTATCAACATTTTCATGTTTTAGTGAAGATGGTGATTATAAAAAATGGATACAAAAAAAATATCCCATTGAAACACACTATAATGAACATAAAGCTCTTCTTCAAATTGCAAATTACTATTTATATGTTCTTGATATTGATCTCGATTCTGAGAGTGCTTTGAGTGATATTAACAGATCATGGAGTATGCTTGGAAAAGCTGTAGACTGTGAATTTTATGTTTTTGCTTATCAGAAAAAAGACCATCTATATGCTATTCATTCAAAGAAAAGAAGAGAAAAATTAGAGAAAATTATTCTAAATTCATTTAGTAAACGATTAAAATATAAAAAAGTAGATTCAGAATACAAAGGATATTCGAGAAAATCCCCCAAAATTCATGAAAGAAAAAAGAATTGTAACTTTAAATTAAAGTAAGGAGTAGTTGTGAAGCTATTTATTTATTTAACATTTTTTGTGGTATCAATGAGTAGTGCTATAGATACTCCTCCAATTAAAGATCAAGGCTGTGAGGATAATGAAAAACTAGCGATCCTTTATCTGAATGGTGTTTGGAATAATGCTTTTGAGTCTCTAGAAGGCTTAAATCAGGTAGAGAATCTTGTAACTATCTCTGGCCTAGATTATGGTGTCGATTACAATCAAATTTGCTTTAAAATGCTTTATAATCAAGATGATTCTTTTTTTGATTGGGTAGAGGCTCTTGCACAAAAGATTAGAGAGTCAGACAGCTCTCTTAGTGAAGATGAAGTTTATGATGGTGTATCAAAGTTTTTATTTTTAAACAAAATTGATAATAATTTTGAATTTGATAATGATTTAAGATTAGAAGAAATAATTTCGGAAAGAGTTAGGAATGCAGAGTATTCTACATTATCATCAACTTCTAATATTGTTCGTGATGAGTTAGCTTTAAGGAGTACAGTAATAGTTAGTCACTCACAAGGTAATTTATTTGCAAACCTTATATCAGAAACAGTTAGAGAGGATGACTTTTTGGTTAATAGATTTAACAAATATGCTAATTTGCAAATTGCAACTCCTGCTTCACATATTACTGCATCTGAGTTTGCAAAAGGAGATTATTATACCTCTAAAACAGATAGAGTTATTTCATATATTCCAGATTTAGTTGACTTTGATATTCTAAATCCTAATTTACAAACAAAAACTAGAGAAAAAATTGTATTGGATGTTATTGATCAAAGCCCTAGTATTGTCGATTATCCGATGGAGTATGATTATGATATTTTTGGACACAACTTTATTAATGTATACACAAATAATCTAGTCACTGCTATTTTAGATGGTGAGTCTCAATATAGAACGATGGGATCAATATTTTTAGAAAAACTCCAAAGGTTAGCAAGGTTTACAACAGTTCAATATATTGAAGAAATAATACCTTACGATTATCAACAATTAGGTGATAATGAAGGTTTCTTAAGGCTTGGTATCAAATTTAAACCTGAATTTACGGGTAGAACAATACAAATTGATAATGGGCAATCTATTCAAAGATATTTATTAAATGGGGCTGGAGGAGAAATGGTTATAAGCACATCTGTTTCCAGTTTTACTGAGATTCAAGAAATTAATTCTCAAAATCAAGTAACTAATAGGTATAATATTAGTGCCCCAACTGTTGTGAAGTTTTCTGACTTCACAGATGTTCAGTATTATGGTTATTATGAGTCTGATTCTCCATATATAAAACCTCATATTGAAGCTTCATATAATATTTACTATGGAGGAATAGAAAACTCTTCTACATATTCAAATACTATAAATACAATAGGTCAAAAAGAATCGGCGATGTTGACGCTTAGAGCTTTTTGTAAAATTGTTCCAAATGGTAAAGAAGATGAAGATGGTAATAGTGAAACTTTATATGAGCTAAGAGATGCTATTGAAAATACTGTAATTGCGGAATTAGATTCTTGTAATAATTATTCTGCTGATGGGTATGCTGAGATGGTCTTTTTAAATCAAAAAAGTGAGAGAATAGGAGATTTTGAGATTGTTTTTGAGGATAAAACTGCTGTTGTTCCTAATGATTAAAGTATGTACGTTTAAGATTTTATTTCTTATTATTTTTTTTGTGGAAAGATGAAAGTTTTGAAAATTCTTTTATGTTGCTTTATTCTACTTGCTGAACTTTCAGTTATGCTTGTAAATGATTACCCTACAATAATGATATTCGTGTTTCTCATTGCTATTAATACTATTTTCTTTGTAGTTTTCTTTGTGTTGAGATTCTTTGTGTTAAGACTAAAAAGATTTTATAGAGTTTTTTTAATTAATTATATTTTCTTGTTTGTTTTTGGTGTTTTAAGTAATATTTATTTTCATTATAACTTCCCTTCCAATACTTATGTAAGATGTGATTTTTCTCAAATGAATTTAGATTACAATAAATATGAATTTATTAATTTCAAAAAATATAAATATGGAATCGATCAAAGTATATTAATGGAAGAGAAGAGCTACTTTGCATGTTTTATTAAGAATGACGTGAGTTCTTGTGATAATAAAGATGGACAAGTATTTACGATGAAATTAAAAGATTTAAATTTAATGAACGAAGTAAGAGTTTTTGAAGATATGAATCCCGGCAATATGTATGATTACAAGTATCAATTTCTTGTCGGAAAGTATGAAGATGAGTATATATATTTTGATTTATCAGACTTTATTAAGATGATTGATTTTAAAGAATCAAATAGTTCTTTTGTTAAAAGGTATTGTTCTTTAGCTGATTAAGAGAAATAATCACTTATTGTAACTGACTCTTAACTTTTATAAATTTAGCCACCACCACCAGTTCCAAAAGCTTCTATAAAAGACTGAGGGAGTCTAAGGTCATTGATGTCGATTATAATTGGCTTTTAAATGGTCTTATTTTGGAAGTGTCTTAAAGGGGCCGAAGGAAACACTTAAAGAAATTTCAGGCTCGTATTTAGGACCAACAATTGAAGTGAATACTGGCGATAAGGTACGAATCATTTTTAAAAATGATCTCCCAGAAGAATCAATCATTCACTGGCATGGCCTAGATGTATCTCATAAAAATGACGGTCATCCACATAATGCAATAAAAACAAATGAGTCCTATCAGTATGACTTCGTAGTTGAAAATAGAGCTGGAATGTATTGGTATCACCCTCACCCTCATGGAAGAACAGGCTTTCAGGTTTATCAGGGTCTAGCTGGAATATTTATAGTTAGAGATCAGGAAGAAAAGAACTTAAACCTGCCAAATGAAGAACAAGAATTAAGCCTAGTTTTACAAGACAGATACTTCAACGATGATGGGCAGCTTGAATATCGACCATCTATGATGGGAACTTTTGGCAATAAGTTGTTTATCAATGGGACTGACAAGAGAAAAATTAAAGTAAAGCAAGGCCTTTACAGGATTCGACTCCTTAATGGATGTAATGCTAGAATTTTTAATATTGCAGTTGATGGAGTTCAAGAGATTAAGCAAATTGGCAGTGATGGTGGGCTTCTAGCAGAAGTAAATAGCTTAGAAAGGTTTTACTTTGCACCAGCAGAAAGATTCGAGTTCTTATTTGACTTCTCTCAATATTCAACTGGAGACATCATTAGAGTTGAAAGTCTTCCCTTGGTTGAGGGAAGAGGTAAAAAATATACAATCCTTGAGTTTGAAGTTTCAGAAGATTTGGGAGTAATGTTTCGAGAACCTTCTAAGTTATCTCAGTACTCCAAAATTAATCCCAGTGAAGCTACGAATCTTAATTCTCCAAAAGAGTTTGAATTAATTCCTAAAAGAGGTACTGGCTGGACCATTAATGGGAATGGCTATGAAGACAATAGATATGAAAACTACGAAATTATAAAATATGGTGATACCGAAGTTTGGGAATTTTACAATCCAACAGGAATGCCTCACCCAATGCATATTCATGGGACTCAATTTCAAGTTTTAAATAGAAGTTCTGGTCAATTAAAAGGCTGCTTAGATCAGGGCTGGAAAGATACTGTTCTTGTGATGCCTGGAGACCGGGTTCAAGTGATTAAGAGATTTAATACCTTTAAAGGTACTTTCATATACCATTGCCATAATCTTGAGCACGAGGACATGAGCATGATGAGAAATTTCAAAATCATTGACTAACTCTTTGCGTAAATAAATATTTTTTAATCTGTTCTGATAATTTTTTCCTAAAAACATGATATAAGTCAGTTTATACCAAAGGGGGGTATGGTACAAAGATGTTATACGAATATAACAAAGGAGATTTTTATGTATCTAAAGTTAAAAGCAATTACTTTTTTTGTAGTCTTAGCACTTTCGTCAAGCTTGTTCGCAGGAAATATGCACGGACACAAGAAGAAAGCATCAGGTAACCACGAAATGATGCAAGATATGTCTAAACACATGAACTCTATGATGAAAACAATGGAGGACTATAATGCAACAAATGACCCATCAAGAAAGAAGATGCTAATGGACAAGCATATGGAACAAATGAAGTCACATATGGGGATGATGAAAGAAATGATGGGAAGCATGCAGGGAATGATGAGAGGAAAAAAAGAAATGGGTATGATGAAAGATATGCAAGGAATGATGGGAAAAATGCAAAAAATGATGGGGAAAAGCAAAAAAATGTGTATGAAAAATATGAATAAAACTACAGAGGATCATAGTAATCATTAATCAAAGGAGAAAATTTATGAAACCTATTCTAATGATGACGACACTCGTTTTTTTACTTTCAAGTTGTGCACACAATTTTATGAGAGGAACAGTTGCGATGAAAACTGACAAGAAAACCGCTCATGTCTGTCTTGGTAACAATGATGTTAAAGTTGGAGAGACTCTTAATTTTTATACAAATAAATGTACTGGTGGCGGTGGCGGTGGTGGAGCCGACAGAGATGGCGATGTTAGAGAGTGTGAAATGGAAACACTTGGAACAGGAACTGTTACCAAGCTGCTTAATAATCACTATTCAGAAGTTACCACTGATGGAAGCTTTAAATTTGGTGAAGGCACTTTGGTTCAAAAGCAAAAATAAGGGATAATTTTATGGGCTTCAAAGGTACAAACCATTCTACACAGATAGATTCTCTAAAAAAAATAGAGGGACAGATTAGAGGAATCATAAAGATGGTTGAAGATGAAAGATATTGTATTGATATCTTAAATCAATTTAAAGCAGTTTTTGCTGCTTTAGAAAAAGTGGAAGTTAGAGTCCTTGAAGCTCATATTGAAGATTGTGTTAAGAAGGCAGTAATTACTGATGAGAAAAAAGCAAAAAATCTTTTAGATGAATTAATTACTATCATAAATAAAACTGGAAGGAGAAAATAATGGCCGATACTCACACATGCAACCATGGGGATCATGGTCATGAAGCTCATAAACCAAAGAATGTAAGTTCTGATCCTAATGCGATTTACACTTGTCCTATGCATCCAGAAATAAGACAAGTTGGCCCAGGAAGTTGCCCTAAGTGTGGAATGGGACTTGAGCCACTTATTGCAGATGATAGTGAAAATGAAGAATTAATAGATATGACTAAAAGGTTTTGGTTGGCGGCACTGTTCACCATTCCCTTATTCATAATATCCATGGGCGACCTCTTACCAGGACAACCCATATCAAAAATCATATCCCCATCTATAAAGGTTTATCTTGAACTTTTATTGGCCACACCAGTTTGTTTGTATTCGGCATGGCCTTTTTATGTGAGAGGAATCGACTCCATAGTTAGAAAAAGCTTGAATATGTTCACCCTTATTGGGATTGGAGTCAGTGTCGCCTATATTTATAGCTTGGTTGCCACTCTTTTTCCGAGCTGGTTTCCAGGCTCATTCAGAGATTCTTCAGGACATGTCGCTGTATATTTTGAAGCTGCTGGTGTGATTGTTACTCTAATTCTTCTAGGGCAAGTCTTGGAACTGAGAGCGAGAAATCAAACAGGAGAAGCTATAAAGAAGCTACTTGGGCTTGCTGCAAAAACAGCACGCAGAATAAATGAGGATGGTTCAGAGGAAGATGTTCCATTAGAAAATGTTCAGTTGGATGATAAGTTAAGAGTACGTCCTGGAGAAAAAGTCCCTGTAGATGGGATAGTCATTGACGGAAAAAGTAATATTGATGAATCAATGATTACTGGAGAGCCAATGCCTGTTGAAAAATCTCAGGGAGATAAAGTTGTCGGAGCTACAGTAAATGGGACTGGAAGCTTTGTAATGAAAGCTCAAAAAATTGGAGCTGACACATTACTTTCCCGAATTATTCATATGGTTGCAGAGGCTCAAAGGAGTAAAGCTCCTATCCAAAAACTAGCGGATATTGTATCAGGTTACTTCGTACCAATTGTAATCGTTGTAGCAATTGTAACATTTATTGTTTGGTCTAATTACGGACCTGAGCCAGCAATGGCCTATGCAATCATTAACTCTGTAGCTGTTTTGATTATTGCTTGTCCCTGTGCCCTTGGGTTAGCCACCCCAATGTCTATAATGGTTTCAACGGGAAGAGCCGCTACAATGGGTGTTCTTTTTAAAAATGCTGAATCTATAGAAATTATGAGAAAAGTAACAACGCTTGTTGTTGATAAGACTGGAACTCTTACTGAAGGAAGACCGAAACTTGTTACAGTATTGCCAAATGAAGGGATACAAGAGAATGACTTTTTATCTTTAGTATCAAGTCTCGAAAAAGGAAGTGAGCACCCATTAGCGGAGGCTATCGTTAGAGGAGCAGAGGAAAGAAGTGTCGCTTCTCAGGAAGTTAATGATTTTGAATCCGTAACTGGAAAAGGTGTCATGGGAATTGTTGCAGGGAAAAAAGTAGCTTTAGGAAATAAGGCATTAATGGAGCAACAAAATATTTCCATAGAGAATGTTCTAGAAAAAGCTGAATCATTCAGGAAAGAGGGACAAACAGTAATGTTTGTCTCAATAGATAGTAAATTTGCTGGGCTAGTTGGAGTTGCTGACCCTATTAAAGGGACAACTCAGGAAGCGATAAATGAACTTCATAAAGAAGGTCTAGAAATAGTAATGCTAACTGGCGATAGTGCCACCACAGCTCAAGCAGTAGCTAACAAACTCGGTATAGATAAGGTAATTGCAGAGGTTCTGCCAGAACAAAAGGTTGAGGCTGTTTCAAAGTTACAAGCAGAGGGAAAAGTTGTCGCAATGGCAGGAGATGGTATTAACGATGCTCCAGCACTAGCAAAGGCCCAAGTTGGTATTGCTATGGGAACAGGCACAGACGTAGCAATGGAAAGTGCTGGAGTTACACTTGTCAAAGGTGATCTTCGAGGAATCGTGAGAGCAAGGAAGTTAAGTCGCACTACTATGGCAAATATAAAACAGAATTTATTTTTCGCTTTTGTTTATAATGCCGCGGGTGTTCCTGTCGCAGCAGGAGTTTTATACCCTGCTTTTGGACTTTTACTTAGCCCTATGATTGCAGCAGCAGCAATGAGCTTTAGCTCAGTTTCTGTTATTGCAAACTCTTTAAGACTGAGAACTACAAAAATATAGCTGGAGAAAATATGAATAAAGACGAGGTTAAAAATTTTTGGAAAAACCCTTTTGTATTAATTTGTATTGTTGGTTTAGGCTACTGGGTTTACACATATCACTTAGAGCATGCTTTGGGACTTTTACCATACTCTATTTTGCTTTTATGCCCTTTGATGCACATATTTATGCATGGAGGGCATGGACATGGAGGACATGGGGGCCATCATTCTCATAACAACAATGAGGAATGTAGCCATGATAGTAAAAAGGAGGAACATAATGCACGGTGAATCAGGATATGGTCTTTGGACATTAGTTATTTTAAATTCAGCAATTTTTATTATTTTTGCATTTAGTTTCACGAAGCCTAAAAGTGCAACAGATTGGCGTTCCCTTGGAGCTTTTTCTGCTTTTATTCTGGCCCTATTTACTGAAATGTATGGATTTCCACTTACTATTTATTTCCTTTCAGGTTGGCTGAGTGAAAAATTTCCTGGGTTAAATATTTTCTCTCATGAAAATGGTCACCTGTGGAATGCTTTTATTGATTCTAAAATTGATCCACATTTTCATCCAATTCATATTGCTGCTAATGTCTTTATCGTTTTGGGATTCATAATGCTGTCTTCTGGATGGAAAGTCCTTCATGCAGCTCAAAAGAATCATACACTTGCGACAACAGGGCTATATGCAAAAGTTAGGCATCCACAATATATAGGTTTCGTAGCGATTATGTTCGGATTTTTATTAATGTGGCCAACACTTCTAACTATCGCAATGTTTCCTATTCTTCTTTATATGTATCATCGACTTGGAAAAAAAGAAGAAGAGCATATGATTAAAGAATTTGGTGAGAAGTATTTAGACTATAAAAAGAATGTGCCTGCTTATATTCCCAAATGGGGTGAGTTGTTTAACAAAGAAAGCAGCGAAGTCTAAAGAATGATGGAATGGCATAATAACTCAATTCATGACCACTATATGCTAATTAGTATAGTAAGTTCCATTGTGTTTTTTGGGGTTGCTTATTTAGTTTATAAAATAGTTAAAAGGAAGGATAAGTAATGGCAGAGTTTTTAGGTGACATAGCATTTATGGTTGAATTTTTGGTCTTAGGTATTGGTTTAATCGTAATTCACTATGGGAAAAAAGAAGATTCAAAACTTGTAAAGGCAGCTGGTTATATCATGAGTGTTGCTTCTGTCTTTGCATTAGTCTGTACGACTTATTTTTACTTTAAATACTACTTTAACGGGGATTTTGATTCCGCATATCCCAAATACTCTCAGGTTAGAGAAATAAAATAAAAATTGGAGTTTTCTGATGGACAAAGAAATGATTATACCAAAAGTTAGTGAAATAATTGTTAAGAACGTAATTGCCTTTCACGCTGATCATTCAACCTCTGATGTGGTTAGAGTTTTCAATGAGCATCGAATATCATCAGCTCCAGTAATTAATGAGTCTAGTGAAGTAGTTGGCTTTATATCCGAAAGTGATTCTATGAAATGCATGGGAAATTGTCTATTTTTTGATGAACAGAGAAACCCGACAGTCGATTCAATAATGTCAAAAGAAGTTTATACGGCCAAAGCTGAATGGGACATTTTTGAGCTAGATAATTTCTTCATTGAAAGACACATTAGATCAGCTCCTGTTGTTGATTCAGAGGGGCACTTGATGGGTATTGTTACTCGCAGGGATGCTCTACTTGCTTTACAAAAATTATTAGAGAGTCGATCTGACTACAAGAAGAACCTTAAAGAGCCTGTAAAGCTTAGCATGCATCAAAAGCTGATCATGCGACTAAATAATTTAAGGTAGATATTAATATTCCCAAGGTACTTGAATGAAGATAGGTTTAGCTTTTTATTTCTTTTTAATTTGTTTACTTCAGCATTCACTCGCTCAAGTTTCAGATGAGGAGCACAAAAGCCACCACCCAGAAGTTTACAGTGGCGAACAGTCTAGTGAATCAAAAGATAACTTAGGTAACAGCGCTGAAAGTCATTCCTCCCCAACTGAAATTGAAAAAAGTGCCGAAGGCATGGGCGGCATGATGGGCAAAGGCATGAGCGGCATGATGGGCAAAGGCATG
>CEUD01342454.1_pt1 | contig 32123 bp, 27 predicted proteins | sample 356481 | NCBI WGS metagenome assembly CEUD01 (sample SAMEA2623314, study PRJEB7988) | marine metagenome | isolation source: saline water (ENVO:00002010), including | reverse complement strand
CGGCTGCGGCACCGCTAAAGGTGTAGTAGGCAAAAGTTTTAAAGCCCATGCGGCCGACACCCTTTTCTGCGCCGAGGTGCATGACGCCGCTGATAATCGAGGCCACGATCAGTGGGACGATCACCATCTTCAATGCGTTCATAAAAAGCTTGCCGATGAACTGGCAGAAACTGATGGCGCCTGCGCTGAAGCCTTCGCTCGTGTGCGGAAGGATCCATGCTCCGAATAGAAGGGTCAGTACTAGTGAGAGCAGGATTTGCCAGTGAAGTTTCCAGCGGATGGGATTGGTTGTCATAATCAATGAGCACTACAATTTGTGAGGCTTGTAGCATTTCATTGTGACAAAGGATTTGGCCAGCACGAATTTGGACGACTGGTAGCAAAATCGGCCCTCAGCCCGCGCGTTGAATGCTAGCTGGCGATGGTGCCAGTGTTTTGGACTGACTGCGATATTCGTCGAGCACGGCCCGTAGATCAGCCATCCGAATCGGCTTGGTTAGATAGGCATCCATGCCGGAGTCGAGGCATTTCTGGCGATCGCCCTGCATGGCGTGAGCAGTCATGGCTGATATGAATATGTTGGTTCGGTTGTCCCCGCATACTCCTTTGCGAATCAAACGAGTGGCGGTGTAGCCGTCCATGACCGGCATTTGACAGTCCATGAACACTATGTCGAACGTGCGTTCTTTAAGTCGCTCGATCGCAATGGCCCCATTTTCAGCGAAATATACATTGCAGTGGAGATTTTTTAAAAATCGCTGCGCGACCTTACGGTTGACTGCATTGTCTTCGACCACAAGCGCATGAATCCTTTCGGGTGTGGCGTGCGCTTGGGGGGCGGGGCAGCGACTGTCGCTGGCCTCGCCTGCCCACGGTTTCGGCTCTGGAGGATCTGTTGGAGTCGCTTCCACCGGCTTGCTTTTTTGAAATGGAATGCTGACGTAAAATTCCGACCCCGCGCCCAGGGTGCTCTCGCAATTGACTTGGCCGCCCATTAATTCCGCGAGCTTGCGTGAGATGGAGAGCCCTAGGCCAGTGCCTCCGAAATTACGCGAAGTCGAGCTATCGGCCTGGACGAATGGCTTGAACAGATTTGCCAGATTCTCTGGGTCGATGCCGATGCCTGTATCGCGAATGCGGATGCGAATGACGCTTTGATCAGTTTGTTCGCTGACAATTTCGCTGATGATCGATACCTGTCCAGCTTGGGTAAACTTGATTGCGTTGCTGATTAGGTTATTGACGATTTGACGCAGGCGCACGGTGTCCCCCAGCAGTTGATAGGGGAGTGCACTCTCGGTATAGCTGAGCTGGATGTTTTTCCTTTGAGCGCGTTCTTGGTAAAGCGTGATGCAAGAGCGAAGCAGCTGGTGCAAGTCAAAGGCCTCGTGCTTCGATTAGCTTGCTGTTGGCTTGTTCCAGTTCGTTGGTCAGGTGTTCGAGCTGATCGTTCTTCCATTGTAGGCGCTGTTTGTGCTCGTCGGTTTTTTTCAGTTGTTTGTGTAGCAGTGAGTTCTGCACGCGAATCAGAGCATCTATGGAGATCAGGCCACGGAGTTGGCCCTGCTGATTTATAATGATGATGTCGTCATAGAAGTCCTCGTGATGGCGATTGAATACGCATTTTAAGACCTGGTGCACGTCGGTGTCGTCTTTGACGATGATCGGCTGTTCAACTAGAAATTCCGCGACGTTGCGTTGTGCATAGACGGCGTGTCCATAGCGGGCGCTCAGGCATTTATTGATTTTAACGGCAGAGCATAGGCCGATCACCGTCTCGTCGCGTTTCACGGCGAGGAAATCGACTTCCTGTTGTGCCGCGAGTCGGCTGGTGGTCTCGAGTGTTTCGTTGTGCTGGACGGAGATTGAGTGTGTGATCAGCTCGTCTAAGTGGATGTTTTCATGTGCAGCCATAGTGGTATGGCCGGACGCTAGTGGGGGCGCACTTAGGCTGAAAGCTGGAAAGGTGCGCTGTAGGTTAAGTTCCTGTGACGAAGGTAAAAGAGCCGTCAATTTTGCCTGACGCTAGCAAAACTGCAGCAGTTCACACCAATCTTGATAGGTGATTTCTTCGGGGCGTATGCTCGCAGAGTAACCTTTTTGTAGTAGGTGCTCGAACCAAGCGCTGATGCCCGGCGTACTTTCTTTTCGGCAGAGACTACCGAGTTGCTTGCGGCGCAGGGTGAAAATGCGTCGGATGCAGGCGCGTATTTCTGGGGGGAAGTGCACGGCATCGTCTCGTAAGTCCAGCCGTAGCAGTACGGAATCAACCTTGGGCGCTGGGTGGAAGCACTGTGCGGAGACTAGGTGTCGGCTGTGCATCTGGTAGGCAGATTGGAGAAAGATGGAGATCGCGCCAAAGGTTTTGCTACCGTGGGGGGCCACGTAGCGGTCGGCGGCTTCTTTTTGCAGCATCAGCACCATTCGCTGGGGCAGTGGTCCCGAGAGCACGGCATCCATCCATGGGGTGGAGACTGCATAAGGGAGATTGGCCACGATTTTATAACCGTGTTCGGCCCGCTCGGTGGGGAGTTCGGCGATCGGGTGGTCGAGGCAGTCGCCCTCGATCAATTGCAGCCGTGGCTGCTCTGGGAGCACATTCCTGCGCAGGTGCTCGGCCAGAGTCGCGTCGCGTTCCACTGCCCAGAGTGAAGCGCCGCTGGCGAGTATGGCGCGTGTCAATGTACCCAAGCCGGGGCCGACCTCGACGACAGCACTCTCGGGGCCGATCTCTGCGAGCTCGATGGACTTGCGCACGATGTTGCCGTCCACCAAGAAGTTTTGACCCAGCTTTTTGTTGGGAAAGTGCTCCAATTGATTGAGGAGCTCACGAGTGGCTGTGGGGCTTAATGGCAAGGAGAATTAGGAGTTGAAAGTTAGAAATTAGGAGCTGGGCGATCCTTAAGCGTTGTGGAAGGCTTCGATGAGTTCTTCGGGATTTTCCGACTTCATGAGAGCTTCGCCGACGAGTATGGCGTCGGCACCGCAAGCGCTGGCGCGCTCTGCGTCTTCGAGGTCGAAGATGCCGCTCTCACTGACTTTGATGATGTGGTCGGGAATTTGCGGAATCAAGAGTTCGGAGGTCGCGAGATCGGTCTTGAAGCGCTTGAGGTCGCGATTGTTGACTCCTATAATTTTCGGATCGAATTTGAGGGCTTTCTCCAGCTCACGTTCTTCATGGATCTCGTAGAGAGCGTCGAGGCCCGCGATGCCGGCCGCGTCGCGCAGGGCTTTGATCTCGTCGTCCGCCAAGGCGCGCACGATGATCAAAATACAACGTGCTCCGGCCTCGGCCGCTTCCGCGACTTGGACAGGGTGCACCATAAAGTCTTTACGCAGGCAAGGCGTCTTGCGGCCATGGCATTCGAGGAATTCGACCACGTCCCAGAGATCTTTTAATGTGCCGCCGAAGTAATCGGTGTCAGTCAATACGGATAGGCAGTCGGCCTCAGCGTTGATATACTCACGGGCTTGCTCGACCGCATCGAGGGTGGCGGAGGCGATTTCGCCTGCGGAGGGAGACTTACGCTTGATCTCGGCGATTACGGAGAGGCGGTCTTTTTTAGCCAGCGCTTTTAGGAAGCTACCGCCTTGAGTCTGCATACGGCCCAAGCGCTCCAGTTCCTGATCGCGGACGGGGCGTATCTGGTTGCGCAAAGAGTGCCGCTTGGCGGCCATGATTTCGGATAATTTGTCCATACTATAGATGGAAGGTGTCTGCGCTCTGGGCGAAGTTCAAGCCGGAGTTTTATGCTTTGCGGCTATTCGCTTGAACTTGCGTACGGTCGGGATGTATTCTCTGTGAGTATATGATTCAATTATGGGGACGGAAATCTCAAGCGAATGCGAGTCTCGTGGAGGGCTTCTTCGCGCAAGCTAAAAGCGAGTGAAGGCGCGTATGTCCATGTGGGTTTGCTTGAGGCGCGTTCTATTCGTGGGGGCACTGCTACTATTTGCGGGGCTGGCGTTACTCTATTTCAAGCGGATTGAGATTGTTGAGGCCTTATTATTGCCGCGACTGGAAGCAAGCGGGGCGCAGCTGGAGCTAGAGTCAATCGACCTGAGTGCTTCCGCTGTAAGATTACAGGTCAAACACTATCGACTGGAGGACAATCTGCAAGTGGAGGGCCTAAGTGTGGTTTTCCCGTGGAATCAGCTTTATTCGCTCGAGGCTGGCTTTATCGGGCGGATACAGATCGATCGGCTACGTTATCAGTTGGAGGAAGGTGCGGAGCCCCCCGCGGTTGCAGAGCAGGGGGCTGCGGGAGAGGAAGCATTCGAGCTTGCAGAGCAAGTGGCGCAGTGGGCGAGTTCAATCGATTCCTTGCCAGTCGCGTCGCTGGAGTTGAAGATCGAGGAGTGGGGGATCGAAGCGGCTGGGCTGCAGATGCAGGGGGGCCTAGAGCTCTCAGTTTTACGTGGTATGGACGGGGCGACTCATCTTGCGGCCAGTTTGAGCAGCCCTGTTGTGGATGTGGACGCACGCGTTAAAGTGCTGGCCGCGGGCGCTGGCTTGTCGCTGGACTTTACCCTGCGTGCCAACGATTGGGATACTTTTCAAGCCAGCTATTTAAGCGAGCTCTCGTCAGTGTGGACCGAGGCCGCGGGCGAGATTTATCTGAACGCATTGCAAGGGGCAGATGGCTTTGTCGATGCTTCGGGGTATGCGCGTTGGCTAGGCTCGGAGCCTGATCAATTGAGCTTTTGTGTTTTGGCCGACTTAGGCGCGGTCGAGGTGTATGCACCTGCAGGGGAGCTGATTTTACAAAACGCAGCAGCTGGCTTTGCCTTCGATGGGCGGGGGCACCAGCGCGCGTATCTGAAGGGAGGCGTGGAGCGCGTGCGAGTGGGCTCTTGGATGGAGTCCAGCGGTGATTGGGCGGTGCGGCTCGACAATCAGAAGCTCGCTGCGGAACTTCGTCTCGGAGAGTCGATTGCGTTCTCGTTGGCGCATGATGATTGGCAGCGCTTATTAAGCGGCGCAGGTCGTGCACGCTATTATTTGGAAGCGAATGCGTTGGATGCGGAGCTCTTGCGCGCTTTGGAAGTTTCGGGACTGCCCGATGATCTCAGTCTGCAGATGGCGCTGCAAGTTGAAGGCAGCGGTCTGCTTGAGCATTGGGAGCTTCGCGAAGCCAGCGCAGCGGTGGACGCCAAAGTCGCCAGTTTGGAGCTGAGTTCTCAGGGGCTGACGGCCACAGATATATGGGCGCAAGTAGATTTACGTAGGGCCGAGGGGCCATTTGTGCCTGAATCCCTTCAATTGCAGGTGGGCAGTCTGGCTCTGCTTGGTTTTGAATTGGATGCGCTACAACTGTCCACTCAGGTGGGCCCCGAGGGTACAATCGCGGTGTCGCCCGTGCGGGCAGGATTCCTGGGTGGAAGCTTACGGGTCGATCCCATGCAAGTCGATTTGCAACGACTCGACGATAGCAAATTTCGGATACAGTTAAACTCTGTCGATCTGTCGCAGCTGGCTCAAGTGGTGCCACAATTCAAGGGAGAGATCAGTGGCCGCGCATCCGGCTATTTAGTCGGGGCTTTTCAGCAGGGCCAAGCGATCCTGACGGACGGTCGCCTGGAAGTGGACTCCGCAGAGGGCGCACGCTTGCGCTACGATGTGGAGGGCATGCTCACCCGCGGTATGGTCGCCGGCAGTGCAACTTACCAGCAGTACCGGATGGCTGAACGCGCTTTTGAGGATTTGATGCTGCAGCAATTTAGCATTGATGTATTTCCGGACGGTAATGCCACACGCCCCTTTCGATTAGAGCTTTTCGGCGAATCTCAGCAGGGGGACGTGATCGTGCCCGTGGATTTTGATCTCAATGTGAATGTCGATGACACTGCCGGTGTCATGGAATTGCTGCGCATGATCCAGCGTGGTGAGTTGGAGTTTTAAATACGGCGGTATGTGGCATCAATGGCATGCATTGTTATCCATGTTTAGAAACATAGCTTCGCTCTGAAGGCTTAATCGAGGAACATCAAGCGATCGGACAGATCGTTGAGTGCGCTGCGCACGGCAGGGAAGGCGTCGGCGATGCTTTGATAGAGCTCAGTGGTGTCTGTCTTCTGGCTAAAAGGATGTTGTGTGGCGGAGCGGTAGGAGGCCTCGCCGATGGATTCGTAAAAAGAAAGTGCCGGCGCGGCACGGCGTTGGCTGCGCTTTTCAATGAAATTGGGAAAGATGCCAGTCAAAAACAGCAGGTGCTCGCCGAGCATGACGTAGAGCTCGTAGCGCTTGCCAGCGGGGCTGTAGTCGACTTGTTGCAGCCAGTCGACCACATAGAATACGCCGCGTCCATTGGTGTGGGGATGGAAGCCCGCGTGCATGAAGAACTCTAATACCCCCGACACGTAGTCGGCGAGTTGCGGGCTGTCTAAGCCGGAGCTTTTCAAGCTGTGCCGGCTGAGTAGATAAAAGTAAAGGCGTGGGCTGATGCGCAGGGTGTCCGGGCTCGCGAGCACGTAGTCCAAGAGCGCGGGCTGGTCTAAAATCGTGTCGACGGTGGCGGGGTCGACCAGTAAGTAAGCGATCGCCTCGGCTTCGCGAGGGCTGTCGCCTGCCAACGCGGAACTGATGAAGTGTAGGTCGTTGAGGCTCAGTTGATGGCGATATTCGAGTCTAACCTTTGGCATGCCATTTACTGAGCTTAATTGATGCCAAAATGTCAAATTGTGGCATGTTCTTAATGTGCGAAGGGTTCGAATCCGGATGACGGCAGCTGGAGTTGCCTATGTGGCAGTAAATGTGGCTGAGCCTTGCAGGATGTCGGCACTCGTATACCTTACTTGTGCTATGACTGAGACGAAACTAGCTTCAAATCTTCTACAGCAACAGGCCTATGTGAACGGTGAGTGGATCGATGCCGAGGACGGGCGTCGCTTCGATATTCGCAACCCTGTCGACGGTCAAGTGCTCGCGAAAGTGGCCGATTGCGGCGTCGCGGAGACGCGGCGCGCCATCGAGGCAGCCGAGGCGGCACTGCCCGATTGGCAGGCGCAGACTGCGAAAGCACGTGCAGATATTTTACGGCGCTGGTTCGATTTAGTTATGCAGCATCAGGACGCCCTTGCGGCTTTGTTGACTGCCGAGCAAGGCAAGGTGCTCTCCGAGGCCAAGGGAGAGATCGCCTATGGGGCGCATTATTTAGAATGGTTTGCGGAGGAGGCCAAACGCATCGATGGCGATATCTTGGCGGCACCCAGTCAGGATCAACGGGTGCTTGTCTTGAAGCGTCCGGTCGGCGTGGTGGCCGCCATCACACCGTGGAATTTCCCCAATGCCATGCTTGCGCGCAAAGTCGCCGCGGCCTTGGCGGTGGGCTGCACCTTTGTGGCCAAGCCAGCTAAAGAAACTCCGCTGTCGGCACTCGCTTTAGCCGCACTGGGCGAAGAGGCGGGTCTGCCGCCCGGCGTATTCAATGTCGTGTGTGGCAGTGACTCATCCGTGATCGGCGGCGAGCTGACCGCCAATCCGATCGTACGTAAGCTCACCTTCACGGGGTCCACCGCGACTGGCAAGAAGCTGATGCAGCAGTGCGCCGACACCGTTAAGCGCACCTCCATGGAACTGGGAGGGAATGCGCCCTTTATCGTATTTGACGATGCCGATCTCGATGCGGCGGTCGCAGGAGCCATGGCCGCGAAATTTCGTAATGCCGGGCAAACCTGTGTGTGCGCGAACCGTCTATTGGTGCACGCGGATGTGTATGACGCCTTCGTGGACAAACTCAGCCAGGAAACAGAGAAATTCCAACTGGGCAATGGTGCCGATGAGGCGGTCACGATGGGGCCACTGATTCGTCCGAGCGCCGTTGACAGTGTGCAGGCGATCGTGAGCGAGGCGCTTGGAGCAGGTGCGGTTGCGACGGTTGGCGGACAAGGCTCAGAGCTCGGCGACTGCTTCTATCAGCCGACAGTGCTGCGCGACTGCGCGCCCTCCATGCGCTGTTTTAAGGAAGAGATTTTTGGCCCCGTGGCGCCTGTTTTCAAATTCGAGACCGAGGCCGAGGCGATTCAGCTGGCCAACGATACCGAGTTCGGGCTTGCAGCCTACTTCTACAGCCGCGACTACGCCCGCATCTGGCGCGTCAGTGAAGCCCTCGACTATGGCATGGTCGGTATTAATGAGTCCGGAATCTCCAATCCGATGGCTCCCTTCGGTGGAGTCAAAGAATCCGGGCACGGTCGCGAAGGTTCCAAATATGGGGTCGATGATTACATCGAAACGAAATACCTCTGCATGGGCGGGCTTTAAGCAGCAGTCATTGCGGAACTTGTTCTGCCTTCAAAATAATAATTTACGTGTATAATATACTTGACGAAGTTTCAGTAATTACTGAAACTTCAATCATGAACAGCGAAGATTTTGCAAAGACAAAGGCCGATTTTATAGCACAGTGGGGCACGCTCGGTAGCAGCTGGGGCATTAACCGCACCATGGCGCAGATCCATGCCTTTCTCATGCTGGCGGTGGAGCCCACCGACACCAACGAAGTCATGCAGGCGCTCAAAATCAGCCGCGGCAACGCCAACAGTAATTTGCGCGACCTTGTCGGCTGGGGCTTGGTTCGGCGTGTGACCTATCCGGGCGATCGCAAGGAATACTTCGAAGCCGAAAAGGATGTTTGGACGATGTTTTGTATCATTGCCCGCGAGCGTAAGCGGCGCGAAATCGACCCCGCGCTCAATTTACTGCAGTCCTCCTCGTCGAAGTCCTATAAGAAGACTGACCCCGAGCAGCAGCTCTTCGCCTCGCAAACTAAAGCGCTCGCCGAGTTCGTGCAGACCGCCGACCTCGTTCTCGATAAAGTAGCCCGCTCCGAAGAGAGCAAAGTGCTACCCTTCTTAATTAAACGATTTAAATAACGCCCCGCACAGATCGCGGGGTGCATGCAGAAAGAAAAAACAATGAATACATTAATCTTACTCACCTACGCACTCTATGCCACAGCCACGATCGCCATGACGGTTTGGGTCGCACAAACGCTCTACCGAGCCGGTCATATTTTCTTACTCGAAGCCTTTCATGGCAACGACGAGATGGCCGCCGCCGTCAATCATCTGCTACGTGTTGGCTTTTATTTGGTCAACCTCGGCTTTGTGTTGATGTTCTTAAAATACGGCACTCATCCCGAGACCGTAGTGGCCGCGGTCGAGTATCTCACCACTAAGGTCGGCATTGTGCTGATGGTGCTCGGTGCGATGCACTTCTTTAACATGTTCAACTTCGATAAGATGCGCAAGAAAGGCCGCCGTCACGTCGCAGAGGTGTAGCGGTTATTTCATAACATTAATCGGAGCTGAATCATGAATATCCGAAAAAGCTAAATAGCCGAGTGTATTCATTATTTTTTACCATGATATACCTACAGATCTTCGCCTTGTTGATGAAGCAGATCAATATTGCACGAACTGTAAAATAGAAACGTAGGGGCTTCACTTGTGAAGACCGCCGATAGTGAGTCGAAGGGCTCTGCGGTATTCGTAAGCGGGCTACGCCCGCACAAGTGTTCCGCTCCCGTCGCGTGTTAATAACTATGAAAAGATACTTTAAAATATGCCTCTGGAGCCCGATCTGGTTTCCAGTGTTGCTCTTGCTCACGTATTTACTGGGAGAGGCTGTTTGCGGCAACTTTATCGACCTTTTGCCAGAATGGATTGAAGCCAGCGGTTTTATTATCGTGTACTCTGTAATTCTGGGAGGGCTTCAATACTTAATGACTGTTGTATTCCTTTGGGGGTTAATCGATTTCAATGAATTCACCAGTTGGTTGAAGTGGGTTCTCTTGTTGCCGCTAGTATTTACGGTATTTCAAGTATTTTCGATGCTTCTGATATTCGTTTGGGAATTTGACCGGATCAGCGATTTTGCAGTATTGGGGGTGCTGGGCTTATTTGACCTTGGCTTGGGATACGCCTATGTGGCGATTTGGCTAATAGGCTATGCTGTGATTCGTATGTTTGAAAAGATTGAAAGAGGGGGGACTACAGTATGAGCAAAGGACGTAAAATAATCCTAGCCGGAGGCAGTGGTTTCCTGGGGCGCGCTTTGGCGGCGCAACTCGTGGGGGCGGGCGACGAAGTTGTCGTGCTTACCCGCCGCCCGAGCGCCCGAATCGGGGCGCTGCGCACGGCATTTTGGGATGGGCAGACCAAGGGTGCTTGGTGTGCGGAGTTGGAAGGGGCACATGCTGTCATCAACCTCGCAGGGCGGAGTGTGGATTGCCGTTACACGCCGCTGAATCGTCGTTTGATCTTGGAGAGTCGTCTCTGCAGCACACGTATTCTCGCCTTAGCGATAAAAGACACCGCGACGCCGCCAAAATACTGGGTCAACGCGGCCTCGGCCACGATCTATGCGGATACCCGAGGCGCGGCTCCGGCGAATACCGAAGCGGACGGCGTGATCGGCGAAGGCCTTTCGGTCGATGTTTGCCAGGCCTGGGAGGCTGAGTTTCACCGTTGGACACTGCCAGAGACGAAGCAAGTCTGTCTTCGCGTGGCCATCACGCTGGGTGTGGATGGAGGTGCCATGGTGCCGCTTATGCGATTGGCGAAGCTCGGCCTCGGCGGCAAGCAGGGTAGTGGTCAGCAATGGGTCAGTTGGCTGCATGTTGATGACTTTTGCGGGATCGTATGCGCGGTGATTGATGGCCAGCTCAAGGGGAGCCTCTATAACTGTGCCAGTCCACATCCGGTCAAGAATATCGACTTCATGCGTGCCGTGCGTCGAGCAGTCGGAGGCTTCGGTCAGCGATTCGGGTTACCCATTCCGAAGTTTTTGCTCAAGATCGGCGCGTGGATGATTCGCACAGAAACCGAACTCATTCTCAAAAGCCGTAAAGTCGCTCCGCAAAACTTGATCGTCGCAGGCTACCGCTTCCAATATGAGGCACTCGAAGATGGGCTTTGTTCGATTGCGAAGGCTTAAGTAATGGGGGGGGAGTCACGTTAGCTAAAGTGTGAAATCAATTGATGTTGGGAATTGATTTCGGTCTATTGCTTGTAAGGGGATTACTTTTTGGTGAGCCTTTCCGTCAATTTCGAGGTTGAGGTGTAGCTCGACTAAGGGTTCTTTGATGTTTAGGGTGACCTCCCCTGATTCGTTTAGAATTGTCCGTCCGGATTGTGGGCCGGAACTTGAGTCGGGGAAACGGTTCGCCCAGTCTAGAATCGTGCCTTTGAGTGATTGGCCTTCAGCATGCACCTTAATTTGCAGTTCATAGCTGCGATCCAGGTAGAAGGTGAAGGGCTTCTGGATGTCCACGTTGCTAGCCAGTGTCTTGTGGCCCCGTTCAGTTTTTATTTCGAGACCGTACTTACCTGTAGCTTCTGGATTGATGCCAGTGAAAGCAAAGTGGCCAGCTTCATCCGTTTTGGCAGTTTGGATATAGCCACGCATTGGTAGGCCTTCGTTTCGCTTCGGATAGAAGATGAGAGTCAATTCACGTTCGCCCTCTGGTGCTCCGCCCTTATCGTAAAGATTTCCTTGGAAGGTGATACCTTCAGGCATCTGGATGGTCATTTCACGAATGGCATCTTCGTTTACAAGTGTGAATGGGCCGACTGATTTCCAACTGGCGGCTTGATTCGCTTCCAATATGATTGAGGTGTTCAAGGGGACAGGCGTAATGAGTAGGTCATCCTGGCCTTTCCGAAGTCGAAATGGGTAAGTCGTCGGAGAGGTCGTTCGGGGGCGCCATTGGTTTTGAGTTGGCAGCTCGATCGTCATGTAATTGTTGGAGTGGCGGCTATGCGGCGTTTTTGTCTGACTCTCCGGGGGTGTGACGATCGATTGTAATGGATTAAAGAGTATTCGGACGACACGGGTATTGCCTTCTTCGGTGCCCTTCAATTGCAGGCGGATCGCACCAGCAGGAACCAGCTGATCAATTTTGAATTCAATTGAATTGTCAGGGCTGTCTAAGGCTATCGGGGCAAAGTAGTAGCCAATCATCCCGAGTGGGAAAATTTGAATGGGGCTCCCAGGGAGTCTGTCTTTGAGCAATGCATTCACATGTCTCTCATTGATCGGGAACGCTTGGCTTTGGAAGCTTCGTTCGCCGGTTTGCCAATTGATCACGATTTGACCTTGAGGAGCTGCGGCGTCCTCGGGCAGTTCGAAGTCCAAGTGTACGTTTGTTTCGTTTGGAAGCTTGTCGCTGAATGAACGAAAGTCGGCGACGAGTGGTTCGTCATTTTTCCAGTTTAGCAAGGTTCGCTTGGATCGCTCTGGCGTATGGATGCTTCGGATTTCAATCGGAGCTTCGACTTGTGGTTCTATAGTCAGGTGAATGTGTCCGTCGTCGGATTGTTCACGGTTCAGGATCTTAATTGTCTCGGTCCATGGATTGCCGGACATGTTGCTGCCGTAGATGAGGATGAGCGAGCGCAGCTGAAATTTGAATTGATCGGCTGCGATGCCTTTCGGTGGGATGACTTCGAGCTGTAGTGCTTTCTTGGGGACGAGTTCGAAGGTGACTGGGGCTGCGCTGCTTGGTAAGACTGAGAAGCGGTCGTCGAAGGTTTGGATGCCGCGTCCGTCCGCTGATCCGGGGAAGGTTGTTAAATAGCCCGGTGCTTTGGCTACAAGCCAATGTCTGGAATTGGGTGCAAGAGCGTGCGTGAGGAAGTCGCCTTTGGCATTTGTTTGAGTGAGTGTGAGTGGGTTCAACCAACCATAGGCAGGGCGGAAGGCAGTATCATCGCTGACGATGTATTCGATGCGTGCGCCTTCAATGCTTTGTCGGGTGAGTCGGTCAATGGCGCGACCTGTGAGCGCTGGTCCAGGCGTGAGCGTTATGGTGTGGTGATCGTTTTGCGGACTGAAGCTAATGTTTTTTGCGTCGAAATCGAGATAGCCGTCCGCCGAAACCATTAAAATCAAAGGGGTGTCTGCGGGCGCATTCCATTTGACGATTCCTTTCGTATTTGTGCTCAGGATTTCTGTCGATGGGACCGAGCCATACACTGCAAGTTGGTACCGGTAACGGATCGTTGCGTTGGGGATCGGTTCTCCTTCTGTGTTGATGACTTCAATACGCGCCGGGAGGGCGGGCTTGAGGATTAAATCCACGCTGCGCTCGGAGTTCGTTGGGGGAAAGTCGTCGATAACGAGTTGAGTCGATGAAAGGCCCGGGGCGAATGCGTGTAGTGTTACCGAGTCGAGCCGTGTTGTGACGCCTTGCCAGTTTTCCTTTAAGGGGAATTGCCACGTTTTTTCTGCGGTTGCTTCCGTGTTATAGCGGGATCCGTTGTGGTTTGTTGGTCCGTTGTTACTGCGACTGATTGCTGCGAAAATGATGGCTTGGATCGGTTCGCCATTTGCTTGGTGTACCTTGGATGTGACTCGGAGCTTTGCATTGTCCGGGATCTCTGGGAATGTGTCTTCGACCGCGCCCGCTTCGCTTGCAATTAACTCGATTCTCTGGGCATGACTGAGAACATCTGCCGCGTAGAGAGTGGCTTTGCGTGTGGTCGCGACGAAGGCGAGTGCCACAAAGATACTCGTCAGTGTGAGGCGTACCGGTAGTCCACGAGCCACTGGATTGTTGGGGTGTAGTAAGCGGACAATTCGCTCTTTGAGTAAGGATGGGTGTCGCGGGTCGACTGCCTGCTGCGCAGCCATGGGGGCCTGTCCTTGTCGTTTCGCTAACGAGAGCAGCATTTGGCCATATTCAGCGGAATTGATTGGTCCTGATGCGGCAGTGGCGTCACATGCCGCTTCACGCTCCCGCTTGCTCCAATGAGAGAGTGTCCATACGAAAGGATTGAAGAAGAGCAGGGCTTCGATGACTTGCTGAAGGGCAACGATCAGCGGATCCAAGCGTTTTAAATGGGCGAGTTCATGGCTGAGGATGGCGCGGATGAATTGACTGTCAGGACGGTCCATCAATTCCCGGGGAATGAGGATCACTGGGCGCAAAATACCGATAACAGCCGGACTCGAAAGATTGATGGCCGTTCGCAGTTGAACGCGGGTCCGGAAGTGTAGGCGCTGTATTTCTTCTCCCAGCAGTTGAAGCCAGAGCGTGTCGTTGATAGGAGTGCTGCGTGTTGCCCAAAGGTGGGTGGAGGCACTTTGCCAGACGCGCCAGCAGAGAATGAGGCCGCTTCCTAGCAACCACAGAAAGCCTGCGTATTGGCGGATGCTTTCATTGGTTGGAGTTCGTTTCGAGTTTGTTGCTGAAATGTTGAGAGATGTTTCGGATCGAGTTGAGTTCTGAATGTCGGCTGCAGGTAAGATGCCTTGAGTCGCCGAGTGGATGGTTGCCGCAACTGGGCTCGTTGCCGTTTGGATTGCTTGCTCTGATTGAGGTCTGTTTGAGTGGAGCTCACTGCTTGGGGTGTGTTCCAAGAAGGCCCATGTGACGCAAACGAAGACGAGCAATAGCGCCTGGGCACCCAATATCAAACTATGCCTTACTTGGGCTGCAGTTGTCGGGATGCGTCTAAGCACTAAGGCGACGAGGGGAGCCAGAAGAGCTCCAAACCAAAGCGAGTGTGCGAATGACTCTAGTAGGCTGAGTCCTCTGGGGGAAGTGAACCAATGCGTCAGGGTATCCATTTTAATCAGGTTTGGGTGGACGGATACGGAATTCGCATCTAGCAATAGGTCTATCTACTATAAAAATAGTAGGTCAAGCTTGCATTTGTATTTAAGCTACTATTTATATAGTAGTGCGAGTCGCAAGCACCATGAAAAAAACAATCAAGCCCACGCCTCTGGAATCAAAGATATTGTCCGTGCTTTGGAAGCATCCCTCGTCTAATGTGAGGGAAGTGAATGCAGCGCTTGATGATGGTAAGGAGCGTGCTTATACGACGGTGCTAACTTCCTTGCAGTTAATGGAGCGCAAGGGCTTGGTCTCTAGAAAACGCGAGGGAGTCACGGATTGGTGGCGTGCGCGAGTGAAAGCGGATGCGGTGGCCCGCCCGATGTTGACGGATCTGGTCAAGCGAATGCTGGGCGGTAAACGCGGGCTAGCGTTACAATATTTACTGGAAGAGGAGCCTGTCTCTGGCGAGGAGTTGGATGAATTGCAATCGATGATCGACGCAGCGAGGAAGCGGAATCAGTGAATCGTCCGCTTGAGTGGTTTGCCTCCGAGAGTGGGCAGCTACAGTTTTCGCCTGGCGGCCTCCGTCGCCGTTAGGCGTCGATATGCCAATGTCGAAGCGGCGCTCCCGAGGTCTGTGGAGGGTGACCGCGAGCTCGTTTTGACCGTGCCCGCAAATCGACTCTGATGGACTTGTATGGGCTTTATCGAATGGCACGAACTTAAGCGTAGTGGTGACTTTAGTCGCCATATCTGAGGCGGTGGCTAAAGCACACCGCTACTGGATTCCACACGATTCAAAGATTATATTGACATATAGGTGTCCTATGAGCACTAATACACCTAGTGCTCCCATTTGAAGTTCAACATCAGCCAGGCAAGCCGGTTTCTGAGCAGCTTATCTACGCGGTCAAGAAGGCCGTTGCGCAGGGGCGTTTGCAGACAGGAGATAGTTTTCCTTCGGTGCGGACATTGAGTCGAGAGTTGCGGATCAATCCGAATACAGCGCAGAAAGCGGTGACGCAACTGACGCAGGCGGGGATCTTGGAAATTGAACCTGGCATCGGCACGCGCGTGCGGAAGCAGGCGAAGCTTTCTACGGCAGAAGCCTCCGCGATTTTAGATGAACCCGTCGAATCGTTGGTGATTGAAGCCAAGCGCCTCGGGCTGACTTTAGAGCAACTTGAAGCGCGGATGCGCAAAACCTGGAAAAATCTGAACCATTAAAATTACTATGACCGCCCCTGCTATTCATACCCGTAAACTTGCGCTTCACTATGGACGACTCGAAGCAGTCCGTTCGCTCGACCTCGACGTCCCGCGCCGTTCAATTTATGCTTTTCTTGGCGCGAATGGTGCGGGCAAGTCCACCACGCTTTCGATGCTGATTAACACGCTAAAACCGTCGAGTGGTGAGGCTATGGTTTTGGGGCGCTTGTCGACTGACTTACAAGCTAAAGATTTTCAAAAGATTGGCTATGTGGCGGAGCCGCAGGAGTTGCCCGACTGGATGACGGGGGCGCAGATGGTGTCATTTTTGCGACGTTTTTATCCTCACTGGGATGATGATTTTCAGAAGAACCTACAAGGCACTTTGGCCGTGCCGATGCAACGGAAGATTGCCCATATGAGTCGGGGCGAGCAAATGAAGTTGCGATTGCTCTGTTCGATGGCCTATCGCCCGGAGCTGTTGATTTTGGATGAGCCCTTTTCCGGCCTTGATCCGCTAGTCCGAGAGGAACTCTCGAGTGGCTTGTTGGAACTCGTTGGCGAGGGAGATTGGACAGTGATTTTGGCTTCGCATGATGTCGACGATGTGGAGCGTCTCGCGGATCACGCCGGAATTATCGCTAACGGGCGGATGCTTTTTAGTGAATCGATCGAGCAATTGCAGCAACGTTATCGTCGAGTGACGGCTCTTTTTGATGGGCATTGCGCGGTGAGCGCGGCACCGAAGAACTGGAGTTCTGTCGAGTGTGATGGATCTGAGTTGCGCTTTGTTGACGATGCGTTTGAGCCGACGCATTGCCGCGCCGCTCTGGATCAGTTGTGTGCCGTTTCTAATATTGAAGAACGGCCGATGAGTTTGAAGGAAATCTTCGTCGCGGTGTCTCTTCGTCAAAGAGCAGAGAGGGTGGGGGCGTGAGTTCGCTTCGCGCGCTTTGGATTTTTGATTTCTCGAGATGCCGCTGGTTTCTCGTTAGCTTTTGGTTGTACTGCCTGCTTCAGGCTTTGGTGGGGTTCTACTGCATGTGGTCGTGTGATTTGTTTGGCCTGCAGGAAGATACTCCGGTTGCTTTTGCCTATTTGCTAATTGCCGTGTACATGCAAAAATGTCAGCCGGCGAAGCGCTGGTCTTCTCCGGTCGAGGAGCGTTGGTCTGATTGGATGCTTTACAGTCCTGAGAGCGGACGGCGTGGACGCCAGATGGGCGGGGGTGGCGGACACACGACAACTTTAACTGGCTTTCAGTTAGAGAAATCCCGCATCCGCTTTAAATCTGGAAATGGCTACCCTCAGGGCTTTCAGGAATTTTCCGAGCTCGAGGCGCTTGAGATAATACATCTTCAGTCGCACTACCTCGGTTCGACTGAAGTGAATGTGGTGGTCGAGGATTTCGCACTCGTCACTGAAAAATCAATAAAATGGACCCAACGATGATGCTGAATTCATTAAAAAATTTCGTGAGTCCCTTGCGGGGGGTGTTCTATTTTGACTTTTCACGTTGCCGATACTGGTTGCTGACGTGGTGGTTTACCTGTCTAGTGGTCATTGCGATGAGTGTCACACTGGTGACTTCCGGCGTGATGTTCTTTGGGGGCAACGGGGAGACCATCACCGTACAAACGTCCTACCTGATATTTTTAATTTTGGTGGGGCTCATCTTTCAACCCGCCCATCCCGGACTACAAAGAAGCTTCTTTCGTGGCCGGCCGGTCTCGCCGAGACAGGTCTTGGTCAGTCGATGGTGCTTTGTCGCGTTATTTGTATTGCTTCCGCATTTTCTCTCGCAGCTCGCTCCCTTGCTGCTGGTTGACTTTAGCTTCGATGCGGTTTCGGCCTTTAGCGTTTATTATTGGGGCGTGCATCTCGGAGTCGTTGCCGTGCTGGGTGCGCTGGCGACCGCTTCAAAAAAGATGTCGAGTTATTTACTTCGAAGTTTCTTTGGCGGTGCGCTTCTGCTTGGAGTGGCGAGCGCGACGAAAATCTACTCGGGGCTGGAGTCAAACTGGATTTATGTGACTTCCCCTGAAGCCGGACGTTTGCTGTGGGTGGTCGGGATATGTCTGTTCGCGCTGTTTGTATTCGTGGCGATTATGGGTGCGCTCTACCGTGGGCGCGCCAGGTGGAGACTGGCAGTTGTCGGCATTGTTGTTGCGATTCTTTTGGCTGCGGCATTGCAGCCGGTTCGATTTTTAGTGGATGTCTCTAAAGTCGGGGAGCTTATTTCTGAGCAGTTGGTGAGTCTGGACACGCTAAGTTTTAAGGCCGATCGCCAGGGTGTGTATTCTGGGTATTATGTGCAGCGCAACCGTGGCCTCACGGGGAGTAGCACATCTGGTGTGTCGTCGCCCCCATATTGGAAGAATGATGTGGAAGAGTTTTGGTTTATCCGTGGGGAGTTTGAGATCGAAGGGCTGGACCCGGAGTTGGCCTACTCCGCACGTCTGCTGGAGGCACGCTGGGTTTCGGATGACGGCGATGTGGTCGAGTATGATCCGCCGACGGGAACGAACAGCGTGCGTAATCTTGGCTACAGATTGCACCCGCCGATCGCGACGACGGCTGGGATTGTCGCTTTGTTGGGAGAGCCATCTGTGCGTCCTAAATACTTTTACCCGATTACGGGGAAGAGCGATCTGTTATTGTTTGGTGCGTGGACATCGGTCTATGAACGTTTCAAGACGACGCCAGGTCGACTGGAGCTACGTGTGCGGGTCGACTTCTATCGGCATGATATTGGGCAGAGGATTCCGCTGAGCGGCGAGGAGTCCGAGGCTGCTCCTACGAACTCGTTTCGTTTGCGTGGGGTGGCATCAGAGGGTGGAGAGTTGGAGGCACGGGTGCACACCTTTGCCGCTGCTAAGACTTGGGGATTGGGCATGAATCAACGGCGGGGTTACTCTTCGCGGGATTGGGTGCTCTACGATCCGAAAACAAAAGAGCGCGCGCCTGCTGACGGGTTTGGAAGTCGCGGCAGCTTGCTTTGGCAGAGTGTGAGTGGGCGTCATTTTGACATTACATTTCAGGGAAATGAGGTTCGGTGGAATTTGCCGGATGTCTCGCATCCAGAATTGCTTGAGTTGATCCATTTGGAGCCGCGCTATCTCGGTTCTGCGGTGGTCGAGGTCACAACGGAGGATTTCCGCCTCGTTACAAAAGAAACCATCGAAAGGGCTGAATAATAATGATCTTACATTTATTAAAAAACGATATTCGCTACGCGCGCAGCTCGCTCATCGCATGGGGCGGCCTACTCGGGCTCATGTTACTTATGATTGGCGGCTTGCGTACGTCGCTCGGTTGGGATCAGGCCTATTGGGGGTTCCTGAAGTTTGGATTTCTGGTCGGGTTTTTGATCCAGATTTTGTTTCAAGCCTTACTGGTGGTTAAGAACGTGCAGAAAGAGAATCTGCAAAACGCTACAAGTTATTGGCTGACACGTCCCATTGGGCGGGGGCATGTGCTTGCGAGCAAGCTCTTGTTTTGGCTGCTGTTCATCATGCTGCCTCAGCTGGTGCAGTGTGCCTTGATCGGCGCGGTGTTTCCAGGTGGTTGGAGTGGCGCATTGTATGGGGCGGGCACCATCTGGTTTGCCATTTCTTTAATTGGGTTTTTCTCCGTCTTGGCCGGCAGTGTGACTAAAGATGTGGGGCAGGCCTTCGTCGTCGTCTTTGCTGTGCCCTTCGGATTGGTGGTGTTCGGGCATCTTTTGGTCAAAGGTTTAGGGCGCTTCATCCCCATCGAACTTCTGTTGTATTCGCTGACTTCGATCCCATATTTGGAGACCGTTTTGGTAGTGGGTGCCTTTATTGCTGGTCTGTTCATCTATTGGCAGCAGATGCACCATCCGTCAAAGCGATGGCATCACAGGTTGGCCTATGTCGGGGTGTTGATGCTTTTCTTGCTCGCGGGCAAATTACCAAGTGTGGAATCGGTGCCTAAGTCCACGATGAGCTTGCCCGAGGGCGCGACTCTCGAATTGAGCCAGTTTATGTTTACTCGCACGGATCGGCCTTTTCCTGGTAGCCGGAGCGGCAGCGTGGATTATTCGATTCAGTTGTGGCGCGATAAGCCGACAGGCAGCGACTATGGCTTGAAAGCCTTGGTCGAGTGGGATGGCTTACCTGCGGATTGGTTGACTCAGACTGAATCGGTGCGAACTTATGATTCCGAGGGGCGTTGGTTGCGTGAAGCAACCGATGGGTGGCAGAAGAGTCAGCAACTTGAACAAGCGTATGGTGTCGACTATCTGCGCGCCTTGTTCCCGGATGCTGAGATTTTTGAACCGATTCGCCATCGGGGGGCTTCTGAGCAGTTGTTTTTGAGCCCGCTCGTGAGAGTCAAGGAGCTGGAGCTGCCGGCGGAATTCACCTCTGTGTTCGCGACTCGTTTTTACAGTCCGGAAAAAATCCGTGTGCCGTTGGATCCAGCGGCGAAAATTGATCTTGGGGCAACGCGTTTGCGCATGGAAGGTGTGAGTCGGCAAGCTAAGGATCTGGTCTTGAATTTCAATTATCTCGGAGTCGGTCAGTTGGGCAGTGAAATCGGTAGCGAGCTGAAAGAAGGCTATTTTGCCCTGCGCGATCCTGCTACGAAGCGAGTGGCGATCGGTCGTCAGAATAGCCGCAGCGCGAGCACTGCATTCGGTTTGTTGACCACAGGCCATTTTGAAGTCAGTTTCCGAGGTTTGGATGTCGCTGCTGATGAGATCGCCCGTTTGGAGCTCTATTATGTGAAGCAACATCTAGTCGGCACCTATGTCGATTCGGTTCAGTATGCAATCCCTGAGCAAGAATAGTTGATTTTTAGTTAGGCAAATCTTGCGAAGCGGGCGGCCAGATCCCACTATTTTGTCATGAAATGGATATCCCTGACGACTTTGTTAATCGGATTGGCTGTGGGCGCTTTCCTCTCTGCTTATCTGGAAACTCCCGAATCGTCTGATCGAGGCCCCGTGCCCGTCTCGGCTCGCACGCTTGGTGCAGGAAGTTCACCTGTTCGATCTGCTGAGGAAGCGTCAGGGCAGGGGTTCGTCTCTGAGCAATGGCTGGACTCGCTTAAATTGATGACACCTGTTGAGGGACAGCTCGCGATCGGGGAAATGGTGCAGCAGTTAGCCGTCGAGGACTATGCAGCCGTTCTTCAATTGGTGAAAGACACACCGCCGCCGATCGGCCCAAGTATTCGTGACCTCGTGAGTCGGCAATGGGTTCAAGTCGATCCGCACGGTATGCTGGCCTACGCGAAGAGCTTGGATACGAAAGAGCAATATGCAGTTTTAAACCTGCTTTTTAGCCAATGGGCTAAGATTGATTTTGAGGAGGCTTGGGCAGACATGTTGCACATGGAGAATGATCAACATCACTCGTCATTTTCACAGATAGTACTCCACGCTGGTATAGATGAGCAGCCCTTGCATGTGCTTGAGCGTCTAGTGGCGGGTGACATACCTGCGCCGAAATCGCCCTGGTTGTATCAGCAGGTGTTTGCGGCGATCGCGAAGCATGATCCTCAACAGGCACGGAAGTTGGCAATGGCGATGGCACCGAGTATTAATAAACAGAATGCTTTGCGCGGAAGTATTCAGCAATTGTTGAGCGATGATTTCGAAGCAGCCATCACATGGCTGGATTCATTGCCAACTGATAGTGCCGTGCTGCGTGCTCGCGAGCAGGCACTGTATATGATCAGTCATAAAGATTTCGATTCGTTGAAAGCTTTAATTGAGTCGCAGGTCGATCCGGCTGTGCGCAGGGAGTATTTGGATCATCTAAACCTGAATAACGCGGCCCGGAATCAGTCTTTTGAGAGAGCCATCGAGATTTATGAATGGATGAATGCGCAGGGATCCGGACGCTTGAAACAAAATAGTTTGGGTAGTATCGTCGCTTCTATGGTACAGAGTGACAAGGAGCGGGCGGCTGACTTTGTGCTACAACTCCCCTTCGGTCGTGCGCGAATGGCCGCCTTGAATGCCATGGCAAATAGTCTGGCGGAGCAAGATCTACACTCGGTAGTTGCATTTGCCGATACTTTACCCAATGAGGAAGAACGCCGAGCCGTACTACAAAATATTAGCCATCGTATTCGAGAACAAGGCGTCGAATCGGTGGTGGCCTTTTTCTCGCAGCATCCGAGCCCCATTCTGGAGAAGGAACTCGCGAGCGGCCTAGTCGAAGAGTGGGCGAAGATTGACCGTGAAGAAGCGATCGAATGGATGGCGCAATTGGGCAGTCAGGATGTCTTTCACAATGCCCAATCGGGCTTGATTAACGTATGGGCGCAGGAAGATCCACAGGGAGCAGTGGCTTACATTGAAAACGAAGTAGAACCCAAGCGACGTGACGAAGCCTATCGCAGGGTAATCAATCAAATGGTTTACAATGATCCTGAAGCAGCCATCGCATGGTTGACGCATCTGCCCGAGCGCGAAGTCACCACGGAAAAAGCAATTTACCAGCAAATTGCCAATACCTATAGCGATGTGGATCCACTGGCTGCCTCGGAGTGGATCGCTGAGATGGAAGGTGGCGAGTTGCGCGACGTCTCGGTGGAATCGCTAGTGCGGAATATTATGCGCGCAGAACCGGACTCCGCTTTTATTTGGGCGAATTCCGTGGAGGATGTCATGATGCGTAAGAATAATCAGCAGCGGACGATCCGTGAATGGGCGAAGCAGGATCCCGATGCGGCCTATCGCGCGGTGCGAGAGGCGAGCATCGACGCCGCGGAGAAAGAACCGCTCTTCGAAGTGATCGAATCTGTGCGCGACGAGCAGTCCGACGGTCAATCTCAGGATGCTTCGTTCAGCAACCCGGTGCAGATTCACGTCGTTCGCTGAGACTGGAGGTGAGTCTCCGTGTATTCGGAGTGGAGGTTTGAAAGAAAAGACTTGCCTCTACTGTATTTACAGTATCTTTATCTACTGTAATTGCAGTAGCACGTCCGGATTGAAATAAATATGAAGAAAAAACCCTCCGATTTTGAATTACAGATACTTGGCGTGCTCTGGGAATCCTCACCGCTGACGGTGCGCGAGGTGCGGAGTGCGTTAACGGATGAGAAAGAACGCGCCTATACCAGTGTGCTCTCGGTCATGCAGGTGATGGAGAAGAAAGGACTGCTCCGGCGTGAAAAGCCGGAGAGCGGGAATGCGGATCTGTGGTTCCCGGCGGTCGAACGCTCGGCGGTGACGAAGCCGCTGATGCATGGCTTGGTGCGTCAGTTGTTTGGCGGGCGTCCGAGCGCAGTGATGCAGCAGTTGCTGGATGGCGACCATGTCGATGCGGCTGAATTGGCAGAAATCCGTAAGCTGCTCAAGGATTACGAATCGGATGTAACACGGAAAGCGGATGATGTTTGATTGGATCGAGCCATTGACGATACCGATTTTTGTGGAAGCGCTTTTGCACACGCTCTGGGTGGGGGCGTTTTGTGCCTTGGGCTTGTTCTTTGTTTTGAAGCAATTGCAAGTCAGGCGCGTGCATGTGCGCTATGGTGCTGGCTTGCTCGCATTTTCAGTGATCAGCCTCTCATTGCCGGTCGGGGTGGCGGTGCTCTCGGCTCCCGAGCAGGCCAGTGCGGTGGCGCCTGCTGGTGCGTCCGCGGTGCCCGCTGCGATTGAGCCATCTTCCAGTTTGGTCGAGAGCGAGCGCTCGATCGCATCCGAGTTGGCGTCATGGGAGGCCTGGGGCGCTGAGTCGCCCGAAGCCGGCGAGCGCGCTTCTTGGGAAGTCTTTGTATTCCGTTTTTGGATACTAGGCAGCTGCCTTGGTTGCATACGCATCGTTTGTTCGTTGCGAGGAGCGGTGCGTCTGCGCCGAGGGGGCGAGCCAGTGACTCATTTGGGCATGGCAGATCTGTGTGAGCGCTTCGGTCTGCGGCGCGTGGTGCCGGTGTTTTCAACTGCGCTGAGCGGTGTGCCGGCGGTGTGCGGTCTATTTAAGCCAGTCATTCTGTTTCCAATCAGTCAGTTGACGGCGCTCGCTCCAGCACAGTTGGAAGCGATCCTCGCGCATGAGCTGGCGCATATTCGGCGCTGTGACCACCTGGTGAATTTTGTTCAATTGGTGATGGAGGCCCTTCTGTTTTTTAACCCATTTCTCTGGTGGGTGAGCGGCCAAGTTCGGCAGGAACGCGAGGCGGCCTGCGATGCCTTGGCGGTCGAGGTGACTGGGGAGCGCTTGAGTTATGTACAGACGCTGGCCGATGTGGCGGCAGGGCAATTGTCTGCTGGAGCTGCGGCTACAGTTTCCTTTGCCGGTCATTCCTCCGGTTCGTTGTTGGATCGGGTGAAGCGTTTGCTGCGACCGACCGCGTCTTCTGAACTGCGCCTGCGGCTACCCATGGTCTGTGCGCTGCTGTTGGCTGCTCTATGTGCATTCGTCGCGACCCAATGGGTGGCGCAGGTCACGGTAAGGGCATTGACCCCCGAAGAACGGATCGAGCGGGTGGACGCAGTGCATGAGGTATATCCGCAGTATGCAGTGGAGCCCATTGGCTGGGATGAGCTCAAGGGCGAGGAGCCGCAGCTCTCGGGGCAGTTGCTACGTCCGGATGGGACTCCGCTGCAGCAAGGAGTCCCATTTTATAGCTACGTGCGTTCCGGGCGTGGCTCGATGCTGAGTTCGCAAAGAACGGGTCCTGACGGGCACTTCGAATTTAAAGTACGGCCGGGCGATGTTTCGCTGCTTTTCCTTGCCGAAGGCTGAGCGCCGCTCTATGTGCCCTTAGGTGAAGTTCGGGAGGACCAGACAGAGATGATCCATCAATTGGAAACAAGCTTTCGTGCGCAGCTTCGTTTGACCGATCCGGATGGCAATCCCGTTCCGAATGCACGAGTGGATTATCAGTGGGATCTAGCACCTTCGGGGCGTCTCGATTCTGTGGAAACCAATGCCGAAGGTTTGGCGGAGTTGGAGAATCTGGGGCATTATCCGATGAATCTTTCCTGCCGGATCCCCGGCTATCAGGAGGTTTTCTGGAAAGGGGTACAAGTCCAGCCCGAGGAGACACATGATCTGGTGGTGGAGCCGAGCCAGCCTGTCCTGCTGCGGGTTCAAGACGCTGCTGATGGGCTGCCGATCGCGGGGGCGAAAGTCGAGATTGTGGCGCGTGATTATTCTGGGAGTATGTGCATGAATGCGTTGGGCGTAGAGAAACCGAAAGTATCATCTGAGGCTGGTATGGTATCGGTCGATACATTGAACGATAACGGTCGCTATCACTTCGGGGTGTCGGCTCCGGGGTATTTAGGAGAGATTATTGGCCCCTTGCTCGCTGGTGAAGCAGCGAGCGTGTCGCTGGAAGCTCGTCCGGTGGTGCCATTTCGCATCCAAGGAGTGCCGGAGTCCTTAGTCAATGATGATGGGCAAATTGAGCTGACAGTTAGTTACACATTTACTTATGAGGACCATCAAGCATCCGGCCGGGATCGAGAGACGCTTTGGGCTGATGTCACTAAGGGGCTGTTGCAGTTCGACTACAGTCCGAAGTGGCGCTCAGAAATTGAAATTCAGTTTGGTGAGATCGAATTGAGTTATCTGCCGGAGGAGTTTTTGACGGCGAAGCCCATTGATGTTACACTTTCGCCTGAAGAGGGTGGTGCGGGGAGTGATTACACACTGCGGCCAGTCGAGTTGCGTTTTTTGACACCCGAGGGCGAACCAGCAGCGGAAGGGCGCGTGTTGGTGCACTTTGACCAGAGGCCCAGAGTGGAGGGACAAACGCGCCGTCTTAGGACACAGCGGGTCGTTGATGTGATTGAGGGCGTGGCTCAGTTGGAGATCCCAGTGCCGAATGAGCTTGAGGTCTCGCCGGAGGGGATTCGTGGCTATTGGTTTAAAAGGGAATGGCGCATTGAAGTGCCCGCGGAGCCAACCACTAAGCCTTTCGTGCAGGCAATCGAGACCACGCGTGCGGGGGCGATCGCTGGATCGGTTTACGAGACCGATGGTTCTGTGGCTTCCGGTGTATTGATCGGCGTCTTGGAAACCAAGCAGTCGGTCGAAGCCTCCAAGCGGAGTTCGCTGGATATTAAAGTTAAGAATTCCTCAGGGAGTCACGATTTGCAAAATGAGTTTTTGGCCAGTCCCTTACCGCTTGGGGGCAGCTACATGATTTCTGCGCATCGAGGCAACACCTACATGCTGTCGAAGCCGATCCGCCTCACGGAAGAGCGCCCGGTTCAGCGGATTCGTATGGAGATCCCCGCAGGGATTAGTCTGGTGGGGCAGATTGTGAATGAAGCAGGCGAGCCAGTGCCGATGGCGGAGACGAAATTCATTTTTGAGCCTAATGATGGACGAGGCTTTCTTCAATCGGGACCGCGGACCGATCGTGAGGGGCGATTCGCCTTGGACGGCATCAATCCAAAGGTCGACGGAGCTTATTATTTGGTCGTGGATTCGGTGCCCGGTTTTCAGCCAGCGAAGTCGCAACTGAGCTTGAATCAGTCAGCGCAAACTATTCGGCTAAAGTCTGGCCATCGTTTGCGCGGAGTGGTGCGCGAGGCGGGCACGGGTAAAGTGATCCCCAAAGCAGAAGTTTATGCGATGCGGGCCGAATACAAAGAGGGAGCTTTCCCTACCAGGTTCGATACGGAACTCGCCGATGCGCAAGGCCGATTCGAGTTTACCAATTTACCGGAAGGCGAATTTAAAATCGCTTCGCGAAGTGGCAAAATGGCCTCCGGCTACGAAGCGCTTGGTACCACGGGGAGCGATGAGCTTGTCGAAGTTGAGATTGAGCTCTACGAATGGGAGAAGCTCGTGCCGGTGGGTGCAGAGTGAGCTCAGTCATTCTCTCTCATTAAATTCAAAAGCAACTTAGAGTGTCCGCGCCGACTCAGGATAATTCTGTTAGTTGGCTAGACATCGTGATCTCAATGACGCACTTTGTCGATCCTATGATTCCTTGGCTTAGATTCTTCTCAATTCTACCTTTAGTGCTTCTTTTGACACATTGTGTGGTGGTCACTGAAAATCCCGCTGGAGATGAAGTGCTTCGGAGTAAAGGGAAGGGCTGGGGCGGAACTTGGGTGGGCACCAACGAAGTTTTTTATATCGATGCGAGAGACTCTCTTGATGGGGAGGTCGAGATATTTGCGGTGGGTGGAAATAATAAGAACAATTTCGCGCTTAAGTCAGCGACGGGGCTGCTTCGAAAGGGGAGCGATCAGGTTTTTCTCAACCTTAAGTTATCCGATGCGAGCCAGAGGCAAATAGATCCAAGACTAAATGATTATTGGTATGCGTTCATCGTTGAGAAAGAGGGGGACAGCATCCGACTCTATATCCCCGATTATAATAAGCTGGTTAAAGAGAGCGCAGAAGGTGGGGAGCGATTCGAGCAAGTTGATTCTCATTTCTTGCTGAAAGGAACCAGTGACGAAATTGCTGAAGCTTTAGCAAGCGATCTGCCTCTGGTGCTCTATGATGAGTTGAAGCGCTTGCCCAATCGGACCGAGTCAATCGGAGTTAGAGAAACGACCGATCTTGGCAAATATGAGTCGCTACTCGCTGATGTTAGTTCGAGCTATGTAGCGCACTTTCCCAAGGCGATTGAAAACGATTCATCGCGTTATCAACTCTCATATCAACCCAGATTCTTACAGGGTGGAGGGCATTTTCATTTGGAAGAACGAATGGTACCTAAGGCTGCGGTGGAATTGCACGAACGCATGATGGGTGACGCGCTCGCCTATAAAGATGTAGGTCAATCGGCCCCAGTCAGCCTTCGGGTAGATGTGGATGCGGAGACTCCTGGTATCGGCTACCACACTTCGGACACTACATACTCACTACCGAAAGGTTTTCGTATATTTTACACCCGTGTGAGCCCATACAAAAATGAGGGCTTTAAGTGGAATCACGGCTCTATCGCAGGGGTTGCGATTCATCTGGTCGATGGTCGAGTGATCTACTTTTATGAAAATTGGTAGAATGAGGGGGCAGCTAAAGCAGCCCATCCCAGTGTGCACTACTTCAAGCCCAGCTTTTTGAGCTTTGGGTTTAGCACGCCGCGCACGTAGCGGTCGTTGGGGTTGTTTTCGGCGTAGTTTTGGTGATAGCTTTCGGCGGGGTAGAAGGTTTCGAGTGCCTTGATGTCGGTGGCGATGGACTTGCCGGTTTGGGCTTCGTAGGCTTTTCGGCTCGCTGCGATTGTGGCCTGTTCGGTTTCGTTTTGATAGAGCAGGATGCTGCGGTATTGTGGTCCGAAGTCGGGCCAGACGCCGTCGCTGCGGGTGGCGTCGTGGGTGGTCCAGAAAAAGTCGATGAGTTTGCGATAGCTGATCACCTCGGGATCGTAGATGATTTGCACGACTTCGGCGTGAGAGGTTTCACCGCGGGCGACCTGATAGTAGCTGGGCGAGGCTTCGCTGCCGCCGGCATAGCCACTAACGACTTCGTTGACACCCTCCAAGCTCTCAAAAAAGGCTTCCACGCACCAGAAGCATCCTGCGCCGACGACTGCGGTTTGCATGCCTGCGGGCACTTCGACGATCGCGGGGCTGAGGTCTTTTTCCGGTTTGCTGGCATAGCAACCGATGGCTAAGAGTGAGAGGGCGGCGAAGGTGAAGAGGGCGAGGCTGTGTTTCATGTGCTTATGATGCATGAGCCGGCGATAAATTCCACCCAGTGGGTGCTTTTTGAATGAATGGTCGACGTGCAATTTGCAGGGTTTCCCATATGTCTGTATGGCATTTTGCAAATAAGCCCTCGTTTTCAGGACTAGGTACCTTACGTTTCTGCGTTAATCTATTTGTTCGGGTTAAAGTTGGCACGGAATATGGTAATGCCTTTGTCGTCGCACATCTGCGACACGGACTATCAGATAAATTAAACACACAAAGGAGGACATTATGAAACGCACGAATGCTGCTATAACCAATTGGGTCATCGAATTACGAGATGGAGCCCTTCAGGTGCAGCGTGCGTTTTCATTTGCTCATGAGGCGGACCTGATGAGTTTTATGGAATATGTCGGCAAATTTATGAAGTGCCCCGGTATGACGGTGGTGACTTCGAGCACTCAGCATCCGAAGCCTTCGGCCATCGTGCGAATGGAAATTCTGCCAGAGCGAGCGCTGCTGAAAGCTGCGGGCGATATCGCGACGACGTGCGAGCAAGAATATGCGACGATATTGAGCTCAGATGTCGCCTCGGCGGCCTAGCCCTTAGGCTTGGCGCTATCGGGTGCTAGTTCTCGACTTGGGCTCGTGCTATTTTATCAGTGATCAATTCAGCTGTGCTGGGTTGATCACTTTTTTTGGTGGATAATTTGCTAGAGGGGACGCAGCAAGGTGCGATTGCATTTGAGGGCTCCTCGCGATAGTGGGCGTCGGCCCAGTGGTTGAAGTCCTCAAAGGCAGCGTTCCAAGCGCCCTGCGCGGATCGTCCTGAGCTGCGAAATTCATATTCCCACGCTTCAATGTAGCGGATGTCGAGCTGTTTGGCTTGGTCGAATACACGCTTGTAGTCACCAGCTTCGAAGCGTCGGGCCTGATCTGAGCGCCCGATAACCTGGGCATAAATGTCTCCTGGGAACGCGGCGAGTGCGTCAATCAGTCCCGCTTGGTAATGAGTTTTGCCCGAGAGCCACCACAGGCCGACGCCGACGCGCTCTTCTAGGGAGGGATCGGCCCATAGTTCATTCATGATGCGAGTCGGCACCGCCGCACTGTGATTGAGCTCATGCAGCTCGATTGCGACAGCTTTGTTTTCAAAGGCCTCGGCGAAACTGCGTGCGGCTTTTATGGAGGCGTTCACCCACTTGTCGTCTGTGTAGCCCACTTGTCGCATCGCGCTCATGTCGACGCCGTTCAGGTGCCCTTCGATCCCGTTGCTTGTCATTTGAGTTACATAGACTAGAGCCAATTGTTCGTCGTCTTGATAGCGCTCGGCTAGTTCGTGCGCAAGCAGTGCGAGGCGTGCTTGCGCGACGGGGTCCCAATACAGAGGCAGGCGATAGCCCGACTTTCCACGAAAGCTGATTTCCAGGTAGTCCGCTTCGAGCGTGTCGATTATCCAAGCTGGGCTGGCTGTGGCCCCGCCCGCGACCGCCAGCGCCCATTGCACTTCCTGTTCTCGAGCCTTTGCCACTTGGGCGTCCAGATGACTGAAATCAAATTCGCCTGGGCGGGGTTCGATCTTGGACCAGCTGGTCCGAATTAAGACGCCCCGCAGTTCAGGATTCTGGTAAATATTTGAATTGGAGGCACCCGAACTGGAAAAAATCCCTGTCGGTTTATGCACCGCGATTGCGTGGCAGGCTCCGGCTAACAAGACAATCGCAGTTAAGCAGTAAATTGAGAACCTAGGAGAAGTCGAGCTGTGCATAGGCATCATATCGTCTCCCAAAGGGAAAGGTTTCCTCGTGCTTTAGTTATTTAGGTCAACTATGTGATATGGGCATTATGCTAATTACTTTCTTCATTAATTTTGGGGTAACGAAATTTGAGCTAATTCATCACGAGAGAGACGTTTTCCACTAAAATAATTCAATTTCATGATATCTCCTGAATTCGTTTTTATAATTTCAGCTAATTGATGATTTGCATCGTCGAATTTGAAATAGAACACTTTTTCTCCAGCAATGGTTTTCCAGCTACCGAAGCGGATGAAATCTTGATCTGAATTAAACCAATAAACGCTAGAATCGGGATTGAGTGCGATGTAGAGGAAATTTTTTGTTTTCTGAAGGTGCGATCGATTGACTTTCCAAACTCCAAGCGCGGGATGCTCAGGTTCAATCGGCAATCTGCTTTGTTGTTCCAGCATTCGCTGAAAAGGAGTCTCTAGGGAGTCTTCATCAGTGGGTCTTCTGTATCTTATGTCGTTGTGTTCAAAGCCGATGACTTTTTTGTCCTTAAATAAAAGCGGAAGCTTTATGTAATCTTCTTCTGCGAAGTAGATGTTTAGTGTCTTGTGGAACGGCTTCCAGTGAATCATATGGCCTCCTTGTGTTCCCCAGCTGCCGACACCTAGATTTTCAAGAGATAGCATGGTCGTGATTTTTCCAGTTTTGTCTTCTCCCACCCAGAGGCCGACAAATGCTCGGTAGGGACGATAGTAATACCGACCAGATTCTAGAATATCTTTTATTTCTTGGCGATGCGGATTGTTTTCGTTCAGTGGTCTCACGTAGCCGTATGCCTCGTCATTGACAATGAAGAGGCTGGCTTTTTTCAATGCACCTAAATCCGCTTTGGTGAATCGGACTGGAAATTTTTCGGTGTGGTAGTTTTCGCTCCCGAGACTTCTGAGTCGGGGGAGAATTGCCTCGATCTCAATTTCGCCTATGTATGACCGCTGGATGCGCTCTGTTCCACGGTCATGGTGTATGCGGTGTTCAACAATTTCTTCTTCATATTTATCTATAAATGTCCCAGAGATTACGTAGCCTGAGCCTTCGAAAATGCGTTCTACATTAGGGTATTGGCGTGGAGTGGATGCTACACATGCAATTAGAGGCAGCAAATGCGAGAATAAGAATATGCAGTATCTGTACATTTAAAACTGAGGTATTAGATGTTGTGTAGCGATTTTGATGTGATGGGCAAGCGCTAGATAGATTGGGTGATTTCACTAGTCGATAACTTCCACCCATTCTGCATACGCGATGAATGATTTGGCGAGTCCTAGTTGTGTGAGGTATTCGCCCAAGCCGTTGTCGATCGTGATGGCCCCATTAATTCCAAGCAACAGGCAGGAGGCGTTGGGTATAGGAAAGGATTCAGCATGCGGATCGCCATGTTTCTCGGCGAGTGAAGCGTAGCTGGGCCATTCCCATGGGACTTCGGCGCGCCATTGGATCTGTATTGTATCGCCTCTCCGTATAGGCTTTGCGGTGATGTGCCCGTAATAGAGCCCGAAGACGGAATCAATATTACTGAAGTCGGGCATGTAGAATTCTTCGGAGCGGTAGATAGATCGCAGCTGTGTGCTGGCGCGTATCTCGGCTTTGATGGCCTCCATTTTTTCAGTGACTTTGTCGTTTGTATTAAAAATAGAGGCATCGATTGTCAGCGGCTCACCAGATTGGGCGAGATAGTGCTCCATCATCTTGGAGACTTCGGGCAATATAAAGGTCAGTCGCGCGCCCTTATATAGACAGGTATAGAGGTCGCTCAGGAATTCGGTTTCGTCATCCGTAAGTGTGTTGCCTGTAATCGCCTTGTCTTCGCATGCGTCGATCTTTGTCTGAAGTGATCCACGTTGTATGCCTGTGGCTAATGTCAGGGCGATGGGAAGTTCGGAGCCGGGAAAGTAAATCGCCAGGCCAATGAAGAGGCATACGTTCGGTAGTACTATATAACGCAGGGCCTTCTTT
>CEUD01125619.1_pt1 | contig 32157 bp, 27 predicted proteins | sample 356481 | NCBI WGS metagenome assembly CEUD01 (sample SAMEA2623314, study PRJEB7988) | marine metagenome | isolation source: saline water (ENVO:00002010), including | reverse complement strand
CTTTGATTTACTTTCGTTTTCTTTCATTTTTATTGATACGTAAAGTTAAATAAGAATACGAGAAACAGTTCTAGCCTTCATAATTTCTGGCATCCCATTTTTCAATTTTTTACCAGAATATTTATATCCTTTTCTCAATCTACCTTTATTGCCACCAGTTTGAATAATACCTTTATGTTTTCTTATTTTTTTTGATTTTATTGATTTTTTACCACCTTTAGTTTTAACTAATATGACAACATTTTGTTTTGGATTTAATAGAGCACTTGTACTTACAGGATTTAATGGAGCACTTGTACTTACAGGATTTAGAATAATAGATTTTTCGGGTTGATAAACAAACTTATCATCATGTTCATCACTACGAACATATTTTTTTTTAAATAAAATCTGATTTTTTAAAAATTTTATTCCTTCTGGCGAATCGATTGTATATGTATCAAAATCTAAAATTTTATCTTCTTCATTTTTTAAAATTGGATTAACTTTTTCAATTGATTCCAACTCGTTTTTAAATTTAAAGTAATCCTTTTTTGAAACTATATAAAAATTTTTATATTTATCAGGAATATGGAATTTACTATTATTATTTTCAAAAATAATATTTTTTTTATCATTAATTGTTGCTGGATATTTTTTATTACTTCCTATTGAAGACATATTTCTATTTATATAATTAGTATAGATAAAAAAACTATGTTGTATATCCAGGTATAAGAGAAGGTAAAGAATTTTTAACAAAAAAGTCAGCAAATACAAGAGAAATAATAGCCATTAATTTCATTAAAATATTTAAAGCAGGTCCAGATGTATCTTTGAGAGGATCGCCAACTGTATCACCAGTTACAGCAGCAGAATGAGCATCAGATCCTTTTCCTCCATAATTTCCTTTCTCAATATATTTTTTAGCATTGTCCCAAGCACCTCCCATATTAGAAGAAGAAATAGCCATTTGAACTCCAGAAATCAATGAGCCTGTTAATAATCCAGATAATGCTTTTATTCCAAATAAAAATCCAAATACAATTGGAGTAAAAATTACTAAAAACCCTGGTAATATCATTTCTTTTAAAGATGCTTGTGTTGAAATTTCAACACATCTTTTATAATCAGGTTTTACATTTCCTTGCATAATACCCGGATTTTCTCTAAACTGTCTTCTAACTTCTTCTACCATTTCTTGTGCTGCTTTTCCAACTGATTTCATTGTCATAGCGGAAAATACATATGGAAGCATTGCACCAATCAACAATCCAAAGAAAGTAAATGAATCTAAAATATTAATTCCTTGATAACTTAATCCAGCTCGTGAAACAAATGCTCCAAAAAGAGCAAGAGAAACTAAAGCGGCGGAACCAATAGCAAATCCCTTACCAATAGCAGCAGTAGTATTTCCAGCGGCATCTAATGCATCAGTTTTTGCTCTTACCGATTCATCAAATCCGACCATTTCTGCTATCCCCCCAGCATTATCTGAAATTGGACCATAAACATCAATTGTTAAACCAATTGTTAAAGTCGATAACATACCAAGAGCAGCAAGTGCGATTCCAAACATACTTGCTAATTGAAAACTAATTAAAATAGTAATAGCTAAAAAAATAACTGGTACTATAGTAGAAAAATTTCCAAGAGCTAATCCATAAATAATATTAACAGCAGCCCCTTTATCACAAACACTCGCTAACTCTCTAACTGGACTATGACTATGACTAGTCATATATTCAGTAAAATAACCTATAATTAATCCAGACCATAAACCACATATAATTGAAATAAAAGCGCCTGTATTAGTAGCTTTATGTGAACACCATGATGGCATATCATCATCCCAAATAAAATTTGAATCTGTGATATTATTAGATAATTCGACACAGAATTTTGATGGTAAAAATAAATACGAAATCATCGCAATTAAAGGTGTTGTTAATAATGTTGACATAATTAATTGAATTTTTAATGATTTTTCAATATCTGCTTCTTTTTTAACTTTATAAAAAATTGGTATTAAAGCAGTCAAAAATCCACTAAATATTCCAATACTTGTAATTAATAATGGAAATAATAATGAACCCCAATATTTATTCAAATCTGGGCTCATGGAAGCAATCACTAAAGCAGCACAAGTTGCCTCAGCAAATGAACCAAAAAGGTCAGCACCCATTCCAGCAACATCACCTACATTATCTCCAACATTATCAGCAATGACTGCTGGATTTCTGGGATCATCTTCTGGAATTCCCTGTTCAACTTTACCAACCAAATCAGCACCAACATCTGCTGCTTTAGTATAAATACCTCCACCAACACGACCAAATAATGCGATTGACGAACCACCTAAACCATATCCAGCAATACATTCAAATAAAGCTTGTCCATTTCCAAGAACATTTAAATCCCAATACAAATGATACAAATTGATTATTCCATACAAAATTAATAAACCAAGAGAACAAAGACAAAATCCCATAACTGCCCCACCACTGAAAGCAGTATTAAATGCCATTGCCCATCCTTGTGTAGCACTAATAGTTGTTCGCGCATTTGTGTAAACCGCAATTCTCATTCCAATATATCCAGATAACATAGAAGTAAGACCACCAATAACAAAAGAACCCGCAGTCAACCCTCCACGAATCCAACACGAACCATCTGTGGATTGAACCATTCCATCAATGATTTTAGATTCACCACAATTTCCTGCACTTCCAACTAAAACAGTAATTATTCCAGAAAACAAAATAATAAATATATACATATATTTAAATTCTTCTTTTAAAAATGCAGAAGCACCTTCCGAAATTGCTTCATATACAGTAATCAATTTTTCTCTGTCCCATGATCTTTGATTTTCCAACAATTCAAAATAATGATCATTTTCATAAATTTTTATTTTCCTAATTTTTAAATACTGATATAAGGCAAAAAAAAGTCCAAGAATACCAGAACTACAAATTAAGATAGTAATATATTTATCACCAAGTATTGGTGCAATAGGGGAATAATCAGTAGAGTTCATTTTTAATATTTTATATTTTATTATCTTTAATCCATTTTAATCAATTTTTAATTTAATTTTATATAATATGATTAAATTAAAAATTACTTATATTATAATAATTTTTTCATTACAATAAATTCTTTAGATATTTTTTTAAAATTATATTTATTAATAATCAAAATTTTTTTCTATTATTTCAATTATTTTTGGAATGTTAACAAAAAAATGTTTATCACGATTTCTATAAATATGTTCTAAATCTATATCTCGTGTATCATCATTCTCATATTGACATATATCTATATTCAATCTTTGTAAATATTTTTGATATATAACAGGAAAATCATAAATAAAAGAAAAGCCTTTAGGATTTATAATTAAACATAATGATTTTGAAGGAATAAAAAATGAAGATATTATACCAGCTCCATGCGGTGAAATAAACAAAGATACATTATTTAATAAATCTAATTCATCTTTTAAATTAAATTTTTCAAATTTAATTAATTCAACATTATTAAATCGTGAGTTTAAGACATTTACTAATTCTCTTTCATTTCTAACTCTACGATGTTTGGCATTTTTTCTAGATAAGATTACAATTTTATTTGGATTTTGATTTTCTTCAATATTATAAAATTTAAAATAAATTTTTTTAATTAATTGAATAAATTTTTTATTTATAGATTCATCAATTATTTCATGATTTTCATACTTATGCCAATTTGTGAAAGAAATTGATTTTCCAATTCCTAATGTACTAATAACAATATCGGTAAATAATGTTTTATCTGGATAATAAGATAAAAATTTAACTTCGTGTTGTGTATATGGTAAAAAATATTCGCGATGTTTATTAATTATTGTTTGTTGTTTATTACTTTCTTCATGTGATCTTAAAAAAATAATATAATTATCACGATTAATACTCATAGAAGAATTTTTCAAAATTTGTTGATCAATTAATATCATTTTGATTATGGGAATTAAATTATCTATAAAAAAATGTCCAATATTATCTAATGACATAACTTTATATAAATAAACTTTCTTCGAAATAGTATTTCTTGGTTGGATATCTCTTGAATTTTTTTCAAAAAGAATTTTACAATCAGTTGGAAAAATCAATCCATTATTATTATATAAAAATTCCTCATTAATTATATTTTCATCATTATATCTGTTTTTTTTCTTTGTTTTTTGAATTTTGTTATACAAAATATTTTTACAATTATAAATATTTATGGGATTTCTTCTAATTTCATACGGGATACTCCTAGAATCTAATGTATTAAAGTTTGATAGATAACTCATTTATATTTATTTACTCTATATATAATTATATAGTAATTAAACATATGAATATTATAGAAGTTTCATTAAAAAATATATATGGGAAAGTTGTTTGTAAATCTAATTCAATTGATACAAAATTTGGCCAATATCCAAGAATTGGTTGGGTTAATATAAATGGTCAAACTATGAAGAGACGAAATATAAAATATAAAATTATAAAATTAGAAGAATCGCCACAATATGAATTTTTATGTAAAAATACAAATTATTATAAAGAATATATGAATGTGACTGGATGGATAAGTGGATATGGAAGAGAGAGAAAAAATGCAGTTAAAAATTTTGAAAATTTAATAAAAAACTTTGATGAAAAAAAAATGACACAAATAGATTGTGTTATTGAAGATGGTAAATATGTTTTAGTGGATGGATTACATAGATGTTCAATAATGTTTTATAAAAATCAAGATAAATTAATTAAAATAAATATAATTAGATGTAAAGATTTTATATCATTACCGCGTAAATAAATATAATTGTCTTCCATGATTACTTGGATCATCATAAGAATGTTCACTAATTATTTTAACATTTGTATATAAACTCTTTAATAAATGTAACTGAGATACTGCTTCCCTTCTATTATTTGCTTCATAAAACATAGTATCTGATAATTGAGAAGCAAATGTATATAATCTTTCCCATTTTTTAACCCAAGAACCCATTGATAATACAATAACTGCGTCAATTTTTCTTTCCGAGGGAATATAATTATTTACAATATTAATATCATGTTTATCAAAATCACATACATAAAAACTTAAATCATATTTATAATAACTATTTAAAGCATTTGCACAATTAATACATCTTGGATCATAATCTAATCCAATACCAGATTTTACACTTTTACCTAATTGCATCAATAATCCACCAGTATTACAACCAAAATCAATAATATTTTTATTTTTAAAATCAAAATGTTGTTTCATAATATCAAAACGAATTTTATTATTTCGTTGTCCTTTTACTTCATATTGTCCAAAATTTAATGTGTGATAAGCGGCTGGGAATGCTTCCCCATTGGGGAAATTTCGTATTCCATACGATTGTTTCGTATATTTACATAAATTGTTAATTTTATTACAATTAGATTGATTAAACATTGTATAATTCTTATTTGTATAAATATATATTATAATAAAAATTATACCGAATACATAAACAAAAATATAATTATATGTGATATTAAATATAGAGATAATGTCTAAAGATACAAAAAAAATTAGGATAATTAAATATAAAAATCCAGAAATTTATGATGTTTTAGATAAAATTCCGTTATTTGATGGAATGAGAAATCACCATTTTGGTGAAATTGTCCGATTTAAGAACAATTCGCTTGCCCAAATTATTAAAAAAAGAAAAACAGGTAGAAAAGCATTAGTATTTATTAGTTCTAAAAATGCATCAAATTTAACAAAATTAATTTATCATCAGCGAATGAAATATATAAATTGGCCAAAATTAACTGATAAAAATTTTAGTTCTAAAATAAAAAAAATTTTTGAAGATTTACATTATACTAAACCAACAAATACTTACGTAAATAAGGAAGCGTGTAATGCAACATATGGGAAAATTAAATTAGGATTTTATCAAAAAATTGTAAGTTCTTATTTAATATATGGTCCATATAGAGGATTATTAGCATGGCATGGACTGGGCTCGGGTAAAACATGTACTTCAATTGATGTATTAAATTCTTTTATATTAAAAGTTCATTTTAATAATGAATTTTCAAATAGTATTTTGTCAAATAAAAATAGAGATGAATTAGATATTCCAATATCACCAAAAAAAATATATGTTGTAATTCCACCAGTTAAATCATTAGAAGAAAACTACCGAATGGAGATATCTAAAACATGTCCATCAATAATTAAAGATTTTGTTGAAAATTCACAATTTAATAAAGATGGTTCGAGACCTAAAAAAGATCCAACAAATAGAATTATTAATAAATATGTTAAAATTATTTCCTATGTTTCATTATCAAATAGAGTAAAAAAAGGGATAATTAAATTAGATAATTCTCTATTTATATTAGACGAAAGTCATAATTTATTATATCCAGCAAAACGATACAAACAAGAATATGATTATCTAGTAACAAAACTAAAAAGTGCTAAAAATATAAAAATATTATTATTAACTGCTACCCCAATTTTTAAATCCATAACAGATTTACCACGTCTTATAAATATAATGAAATATAAAGATGAAAAACAACTTCCCGAAACAGAAGATAAATTTAATAATAAGTATTATAATATTTTTGGACAATTAAAAAGCAAGAAATTATCAAATGATGTAAAAGGATATATTAGTTTTTTTGATATTGAAGATGATATTTCACTTTTTGCGATAAAAAAAATAATGAAACCATATATTACAAAAATTGATGAAGATCATTTTTCACGATGGGAAAAAACACACGAAAGAGAACAAAAAAAATATGAAATTATTAACTCTAATGATATATATGATAAAAATTTTAGAAATGAAAAATTTACAAATGCTGTATCTGGATATTATAAAAAAGCATCAGCAATGAGCAATTTACCTTCAGTATATTCGCGAAAAGGTATATATCCAGCAAAATTTCATCGTTTATTGAAAAATATTGAAAAATACGATAAAGAAAAACATTTTATTATATCTCGTCATAAAGCTGCTGGAGCAAATGGTATAGGTTTTTTCCTAGAAACAAAAGGATGGAATAGATTAAGTAATAATAAAAATGATCATGGAACAAAAAAACCAATCACAAAAATACAAATTGTTCAAAAATTATCCGATTTGGATGAAAAATTAAAAATAAAGACAATTACTCAAAATAATTATGATAAAAAAAGAGAAAAACTTTTTGAAAAATTTGAAGGAACTCCTTATAAAAGTTTCTTAATATTTAATAGTTCAAGTACTGCCAAAGCAATTAGTCAAGGAAGAAAATTTTATAATATAGAAGAAAATACTGATGGTAAATATGCTCGTATATTTATTGGAGATGAAAAATTTTCAGAAGGTGTATCGCTAAGTGATACATTACACGTTCATTTATTTGAACCGTTTTATTCTTTACAAGGTGAAAAACAGGCAATTGCTCGTGCTGTAAGAAAATGTTCTCATAAACGACTTCCATATAAAGACAGAATTGTCAAAATTCATAAATATTATAATAAAAATATCAATAACAATAAAATGACAGATGGCTTTATTTCTAAGTATGCTTTAAAAAAACAAGAAGTTTTACAAAAAATTATAAATAGTACAATTTATGGGGCGTTAGAAAATTAAAAGAAAAGAATTTATCAAAATTATAACGAAATGGATAATAAACTTTTGATAAGTCTTGCTGAAAAAATTGACAAACTACAAAATAGTATTGATAAATTACAAAAAGAAATTGAAAAAATGAATTTAAATCAAACCAAAATGACACAACATATTGATTTTGTAGAAAATATATATGAAAATATTAAACATCCATTAGGATATGTTTGTCATAAAATCTCTTCTGTTATCGGAAATGAAATTGAAAATCCGAATACTTTACCAAGTATTCAAAATGGTGATGAAATTTTTACAAAAAATTAGTACTAATATCTTTTTTCACAAATTTCCCATTATTATTAAAAATTTCAATAACTTTAATTGGAGAATTTTTAATTTCATTTTGATGTTTAGATAAATTACATTTTATTTCATAATAGTTTTTAAAAAATTCTTCATCAATTCTTTTATTTTTATGAAAAACATCATTAAACATATCTTCTATTATTAATGACATGTCATTAACATTTTTTAAATCTTGGACATTATCATCTAATACCTTTCTTTCAATATTAATAAATTTTTTTTTTAAATTTTCCAAATATTTTTTCACAATGACTAAATACTTTAATCCCTTCTTATAATAATTTATTTTAGTTGATAAAATAGAACTTCTAAAATTAGATATTGATTCTAATTTATCTAATGACTCATAATAAATTTGTTCATCTATATCAATATTTTTTAATTTTGGTTTAAAATAATTTATCTCTTCTATCAAATTATCAGCATAATTCAATTCATTACATATATTTTCATAGAATTTCAAAAATTTAATATCATATATATTTATTTTTTGTAATTTATCTATTTTGTTTTTTGTTTTGTATAATTTTTTTGTTGACATATCTTGACAATCACTTTCAACTGAAATATTTTCTATTTCACTCAATTCTTCTTGCAATAATTCTAATTTCTTTTGTTGTTTCTTCTTTTTTTTTTTCTTATCTACAATAATCGAACTATCTGTTATATTTGAAAATTGAACATCAATTGAACCATCTTCGAAAATTAATGTACTAATTTTACCTTCTAAATTTTTTGCGTCTTTTACAGATGTTATTTCTTTATTTTCATAAAAGATTGTAGAAAATTTTGAAATATCAAATGATTTTAATTTCTGTCTTTCCATTTGTATTTTTAAATTAATTATTTGTTTTAATAAACTATTATTAGATGTATTCTCTTGCATAATTTCATTAGCAGGATTTTGCAAACACCTGTTATTTCTATAACTATTAATATTATTTTCTATTTCTCGAATAATATGTCGTTTTATATGATTTAATTTTTTAGATAATTGTTCTAAATTGTTACGAATTTTTTCTTTATCTTGTGTAATAATTTCTGCTGCTGCCGTAGGCGTTGGAGCAATTTTATCTGCTACATAGTCACACAATGTAATATCGCGTTGATGACCAATCCCACTAATTATCGGGATTTTTGAATTAAACACACCTTCTATTACTTTTTCACTATTAAATCCCCACAAAGCTTCATCTGAACCTCCACCACGAGTAATAATTATTAAATCTAATTTTTTGTATTTATTTAAATCAATTATAGCACACTTAATATCAGTATCACAATCTGTACCTTGAACTTTAGTATCTCGTATTATAATAGTATTACCATAACTTCTTCTTTTAATAACTGAAATAATATCTCTTATTGCAGCACCCTCTATAGCCGTAATTATTCCAATTCTTTTATTAGTTTTCTTTAATTTTTTTTTCTTATCATTATCAAAATAACCTAATTTTTCATATTTTGATTTTAATTCTTTGAATTGTATATGAAAATCACTTTCTTCTTTTTTACATATCGCCATACTTTGAATTAATAAAGAAAAAGTATTTTGTTTTTTATAATGTGATAGATTACTAGTTATTTTTATAATATCGCCATTTTTTATTATAGGAAATCTTCTTCTCGTTGGAAATCTAGCCAAACAACTGATTTTTGTATCTTTATCTCTTAAGTCGAAATATAAATTTCCATTGTAATTTGGATTTCTATAATTGGTTACTTCACCTTTTATAAAAAGTGTTTTTTTACAATATGGTTGTGAAAAAATAGAGATTTCTTGAGATATTTGAGAAATTGATTTATATTGATTCTTTCTTTTAGTTTTTTCTTTAGAAATACTCATTATAATATTATAAAATGTTTCCAAATTATTATTTAAATTTAAACTTAAATATTTAAATCATTTTCTCAATTTTTACGTAAAGTATTATTTAAACACCATTCATAAGCATTTTGAAATAATACAAACCAAGGAGAATAATTTGTATTGACTAAACTTTTTTCAAAATATTGGGGAGACCATGGTAATTGCCACTTCAAAAAAGTTCTTTCAGGATGAGGCATCATTGCTAAATGACGACCATTTTTTGAACAAATTGCAGCAACACCATTTAATGAACCATTTGGATTTTCAGGATATGTTTCAGTCACTAATGATTTATTATTAACATATTTTATTGGAGTATATGTATTATGGAAATCTTTATCAAATCTTCCTTCACCATGAGCAACCCATACACCCATTATCAAATCTTCCATATCCTTTAACATAATAGCATGTGATTTTGAAATTTTGATGGTTGAAAAACGAGACTCAAACCGTTTAGACAAGTTTTGTTTTAACTTAAATTGTTTATCACCAACATAACCTAATAATGTCATCAGCTGACAACCATTACATACTCCAAAACTAAAAGTATCTGACCTATTATAAAAATCATCAAATTGTTTTCGTATTTTTAAATTATTTACTATTACATTATACCATCCAATTGACGATCCTAAACAATCAGAATAACTAAAACCACCAACGAATGCAATTCCACGAAAACTACTAAGTAAATCATCATTATTTAATAAATCTTGAGTAGTAATATCCCATGTTTCAAACCCAGCCATATGAAATGCGGAAGCCATTTCTCGTTCTCCATTAGAACCTTCTTCTCGTAATATAGCAACTTTAAATGTAATATCTGGAATATGATGATTCAATAAGCGTTGTACAATTACAGAAGAGCAATTATAAGAAACATCAGTTGTATTTAATAAAGATTTCATTTCAGACATAGCTAAAGATTTTCCTATTTGTTTAATTTCTAAAACAAAACTAGTTTTTTCCCATAATTCTTGATAATATTTAACTGAATTATATAACAATTGTTGTTTGTTACAATTAACCTTTATTACAGATTTAGCAGTTGTTTTACCAATTTTATAAGTTGGTACATATTCGGATAATTCTGTGATCAAGTCTGAAACATATTCATCTTCAATTTCAATAACTAATCCTAATTCCTCATTTAATAAATACTCTGTGGGATTTCCTTCAAATGAAATGTTAAAACCAATTCCAGATGATATTGACATTTCTAACAAAGTTGTTATTAATCCACCATCACTTCTATCATGTCCTGATAAAATTTTACCATTTTGAATATATTCTTGTATTATATTAAAAACTTGAACAAAATTTAATGGTTTTTCGAAATCAGGACAATTCGAACCAATTTGATTATAAACCTGACATATAGAAGAACCACCAAGTCTATTTTTACCATATCCTAAATCAACATAAACTATATTAGTTTTACTATGTTTAAAATTAGGTGTAACTTTTTGATAAATGTTTGGACAAGGAGCATAACTCGATAATACTAATGTTCGGGGTGATTTTATTCTCTTGTTGTCAATAGATACATACATAGAAACACTATCTTTACCACCATCAATACCAATTTTTAATTTTGTTAATAAATTACTCAATGATTTAACTGCACAATATAAATGATAATTTTCCTCTTCTATTTTAGCAGGCCACATCCAATTACCAGATAATTTTATATCTGTAAATTGTGTTATTTTTACCCACAATAAATTCGTTAAACATTCTCCTACAACCATTCTTGCCATGATAGCAGGATTTAACAAACCTTTTATTGGTTGTTCCCCAATAGACGATGCTACTCCTTTAATATCCATATGACTTTGAGCAACTAAAGCAAAATTTGATAATGGTGTATGAAATGGACCAATACATTGTTGTTGTGCAATTAAGCCGGTTACGCTACGATCTACTTTATTTGTTAAAAAACGTTTCGAACCAACTGATAATAATTTTAAAACTTTTTGTAAAGCAGTTGAAAAATTTATATTTGAATGGTCAAATTTATTCAAATTTATTTCTTCCGTTTTCATCTTAAATTCCTTTTGAGGAATATTTCCTAATACTCTGTCAATATCCAAATCAACAGGAATTTTTATATCTTTATTCTTACTATCTTTGACCCGAACTCTATTATTATCTGTAATTGTTCCTACACAACTAAATCCAACTTTTTCTCTCAAACATAAATTTTCTATATAACTCAAATTTCTTTCTTCCACTAAAATAGTTATTTGCTCTTGATATTCCGCACACCATGTTTCCAATGTTGATAGACTTGTATCACCAAGTGTAACATTATCTAAATTAATATCAGCACCATATGGTTCTATTATCTCTTTCGTTACATTCGCCATTCCACCAGCCCCTTGATCATGTATTGATACAATTGGATTAACTTCCAACAGATTAATACATGCTCTAACAACACGAGAAACTTTATTTTCCATTTCCGCATCTCCTCTTTGAACAGCATCTTGATAAATAGATAAATTTTTTATTGATTGTAAATTACTTGACGCAGAACCACCACCTAAACCAATTCTATATGCTGCACCACCAATACGAACAATTTTCATTCCCTTTTTTGGAATATTTTTACGTAAATGGTCATCATAAATAAAACCTATTCCACCAGTAAACATAATTGGTTTAATCCATTCAATCCTTTCTTGATTTATATTTTGACCAAAAGATCTAGCAAAACCCAAAATAATTGGTTCTCCTATCTTATTACCATAATCCGATGCCCCATTACTTGCTTCTATTAAAATTTTATCAGCTTGTAAAATAAAACCTTCTTTAAATTCACCATCTTCCCATTCTAAATTATAGTGATCCAAGTTTAAATTACCCACACAATAACCAGCAGTTCCTGCTATATTTAATCCACCTCGACCAACACATAAATTATCCCTTATTCTTCCACCAACTCCTGTAGCAGCAGCTGGAAAAGGACAAATTGCTGTTGGAAAATTATGAGTTTCCGCTTTTAATGTTAAATTCATTACAATTTCTCTTTCTATAAATTTAGATGAAAACAAATTTTTTTCTGGACATAAAGTTCGTATTTTATAGCCTCTAATAGCACTTGCATTATCTGAAAAAGCAATTAAACTATTATTCTTATTATTTTTTAAAGGTTTTTGAATCAAATCCATTAAACTATGCGGTAAAATATTACCATCTAATCTTAATCTTCCACGAAATAACCAATGACGACAATGTTCGCTATTTGATTGAGATAAATCAAATAATTCTACATTTGTAGGATTTCTCTTTAATTCGTCATAAAATATGTTACTATATAATTTAATATCATCATTATCAAATCCCAATGAAAATGACTTGTTAAAATTATTTATATTATCTTTCGAAATATAAAAAGGTTCTTCCCGTGTTTTAACAAATTTTAATGTATCTTTATCATATACACATTCAGACATTATATCATATTCTACTAATTTGTTATATAAATGCGTTCGTTCAATACTTGATATACACGTAATATTACTACTTTCTAAAATTTTAAGAACATTAGTACACCAGGCTGTTTTAAAATTTGGTTTTGGTCCAATTTCAACACAAGATGTATATCTCCAGAATTTAGTATCTGATAAATTATAAATAATTTTTGATAATTTTTTTTTAATAGTAGAATATTTTTCTAAACTATTGACATAATATTTATATCCAATTAAATTTGATTTTTTTTCATTCAAATAACGATAAAATATATGAGTGTTCATCTATGCTTTAAATATAATTTTATTTCTTTATATTTAACAAAATGACATTATATTTAAATATTAAAAATAATTAATGGCTAATATCATTTGCGGAAAACAATTAAGTAAAATATTACAAAAAAAAATAAAATCCGAAGTTGATTCCTTTTTTAAAAAATCTAAAAGATATCCATTAATGGTATTGATTCAAGTTGGAAAAAATACAGAATCATCATCATATATTAAATTAAAAATGAAAGCGTGTGACAGAGTTGGAATTTTACATCAACATATAACTTATGATGAAAATATTACAACTGATGGTATAATCAATGCTATTAATTTATATAATGAATCTGCTAATTATGATGGAATTCTCGTTCAATTACCATTACCGAAACATTTAAATAAAAAACTTATTGTAGAATCTATAAATCCAAATAAAGATATTGATGGATTTCATTCTACAAATATATCAAAATTACTATCTGGAAATGATATTGATACATTCATGATTCCACCTACACCTATGGGATGTTTACAACTTATAGAACACGCTGACGTTCCACTCGTTGGAAAACATGTTGTAATCATTGGAAGAAGTAATCTTGTAGGTAAACCACTAGCATCATTATTATTATCATTTGATGCTACAGTTACTATATGCCATTCAAAAACTAGAAATATTAAAAACATTACAAAAAATGCTGATATATTAATAGTTGCAGTTGGTAACCCCCATATGGTTAAAGAAGATTGGATTAAACCAGGGGCATGTGTAATAGATGTAGGTATTACTTATCTGGATGATAATACAACTAAACGGGGATATAAGATATATGGCGATGTTGATTTTGAAAATGTAAAAAAAATAGCCGGTCATATAACAACAGTTCCTGGAGGAGTTGGTCCAATGACTATTACAATGCTTTTATATAACGTATTAAAAAGTGCAAAAAATACTATTTAAGAATTTAAAAGATACATATCTTTATACAAAATCAATGAATAAATTAGCTTTATTTAGTGTATCTAATAAAACAGGTGTTTCGAATTTCGGTAAATTTTTAATTAATCAAGGTTACAAAATATTATCAACAGGTGGAACTTATAAAACATTAGTTAATAATCACGGAACAGAAAACATTATTAAAATAAGTGATTATACAAATTTTAATGAAGTATTGGGAGGAAGAGTAAAAACATTACACCCTAAAATTCATTCTGGCTTATTATCTGATCATACAAATCCAGAACATTTAGCTGATATGGTTAATAATGATTATAATTTTATTAATATTGTTGTTGTTAATTTATATCCATTTGAACAAACTGTAAGTAATCCTGATGTAACTGAAGATGAAGCAATTGAAAATATTGATATTGGGGGACATACTTTAATAAGATCTTCTTCTAAAAATTATAAAAGAGTATTAATTATTACTGAACCAAGTGATTACGAATATATTACAAAAAATTGGAATGAAATTGATGTTGAATTTAGAAAAAATATGGCAAAAAAAGCATTACATCACATTACTAAATATGATATGGCAATTTCCAGTTATTTCAATAAAAACATTACATATAGGCACTATACAGAGCATATACCTTTAAAGTATGGATGTAATCCACATCAAAATATTTCATCAATTTGTTCAATTAATGATAATTTACCAATTAAAATGTTAAATGGAACTCCAGGATATATTAATCTTTTAGATGCCTTAGGTTCTTGGCAACTTGTAAGTGAGATTGAAAAAACTACTGGTATCATTGCAGCAGCATCATTTAAACATACTGCACCGGCTGGAGTAGCTATTAATAAACCATTAACCGATTTAATGAAAAAAATTTATGGAGTTGAAAATTATGATTTAACACCATGTTCAACCGCATTTATACGAGCAAGAAATTCTGATCCTATGTCATCATTTGGAGATTTTATTGCTATTAGTGGTATTGTTGATAAAACAACTGCTCTTTTGATTAAAAGAGAAGTTTCTGATGGAATCATTGCTGCTGGATATACAAGCGACGCTTTAGATATATTAAAAGCAAAAAGACGTGGAAGATATTTAGTAATTGAAGCAAATAAATCTTATATTAATTTAGAAAATAAAGAATTTAGAGAAATGTTTGGAATTACACTTATGCAGAAACCAAATACTATGCCTGTTGGAAAAAATTGTTTTGAAAATATTCAAACTGAAAAAAAAAATATACCAGAAGATTCTCGATTAGATATGATAATTGCAAATATCACATTAAAATATACGCCTTCTAATTCTGTATCTTATGCTACAAATGGACAAGTTATTGGTATAGGGGCAGGACAACAAAATAGAGTAGATTGTGTTAAACTTGCTGGCGATAAAGCTCTTAAATGGATATTACGACAACATCCAAAAACAATTAACTTATTTAATTATTTTAAATCAACAACAAAAAGACAAGAAAAAATTAATTGTTGTATGCAATATATTAATGGTAATTTTTCAAAAATAGAATTTAATGATTGGTTAAGTAAATTTAATTCTGAATTTAAATATAATGAATTAACTGATGATGAAAAAAATGAATTTATAAAAAATTTCCATCATGAATTAAGTTTATCATCTGATGCTTTCTTTCCATTTAGAGATAATATTGATGAATGTGCTAAAAGAAATGTAAAATATATAATTCAACCGGGTGGAAGTATTGCTGATAAAAGAATAATTCGTGCTTGTAATGATTACAATATTGCTATGTCAATGACTGGAACCAGATTATTTCAACATTAAAAATTAAAATGTTTTAAAAAACAGGAATAACAATTTAAATTTAAATTTATTTATTAAATAAATTTAAATGGAAATAAAAATATTACAACCTAATGATTTTCATCATCATTTACGAGATAAAGAATTATTACATTTTAATGTAGAACATTGTTTTAATAAATTTAGAAATGTTATTGTTATGCCCAATCTAATTCCACCAATTATTACTATCCATCAAGCATTAGATTATCGTAAAAGAATAAACAAATATAATATAAAAAATGGAAATCCATTAATGACATTATATCTAAATGAAAATATCAATATAGAAGATATTCGTAAATTTAAACACCATCCAGAAATGATTGGTATTAAATATTATCCAAAAAATGTTACTACTAATTCTCAAAATGGAATTAATAATATTAAAAACATCTTTTTCATATTAAAAGTAATGGAAGAAGAAGATATACCATTATTAATACATGGTGAAACAAATAATCCAAAAATAGATATCTTTAAAAAAGAAGAATATTTTATAAAAAACGAATTACAAATAATTATCAAAAAATTCCCAAAATTAAGAATAGTTTTAGAACATATTAGTACAAAAATAGCAGTTAATTTTGTATTAAAATATAATAATATATATGCCACAATAACACCACATCATTTAGTATTAGATAGAAATGATATATTTTATAGAGGTATTCATCCACATTTATATTGTTTACCTATTTTAAAAAAAAGAGAAGATAAAATGTGTTTAATAAAAGCAGCAATTAGTGGAAATAGTAAATTTTTTTTAGGAACAGATAATGCTCCACATTTAGAAAAAGATAAGATATCGAGTTGCGGTTGTGCTGGTATATTTAATAGTCCGGTAGCAATTGAAATTATAACTGAATTATTTGATAAAAATAATTCATTATATAATTTAGAAAAATTTATGAGCACAAATGGATGCGATTTTTATAAAATACCTTACAATAAAGAATATATTTGTCTTAAAAAAGAAGATTGGATTGTACCCAATAGATATGGAAACTTAATTCCATTATACAATGGGAAAAAAATTAAATGGAAAATTAAAGATTGTTGAAATATAATTTCTTAATTAATAATTTCATTAATTTTATCCAACAATAAGTTTGATTTTAAGTATTTATAACCATATTTTAAATTTTGAGATTTAAACATTGAATTCAATTTTACATAAAAACTAAAATCATATGGATATGTCATATCATATTTATAAATTGAATAAATTGTAATATTTTCAGATTTTTGTTGAATAATTTTATCAATCGTTTTTGTTGTTAATTGTTTTTTAATATTTAATAATTCCCTTTTAACATATTTTTTATATGATTTATTTAAATCTTCTTCTATTCCAAATTTATAATCAATCATTTGTGCTAACTTTTTTTTGTAACTTGGTATTTTTAAATGTGATACACCAGTTAAAATTATAATTTTATCATTATTTTTTTTTAATATTTTAGTTAATTCTGTAAAATATATATTTATCCATTCACAAGTTTGACACGCTTTTTGAATTTTTGAAATAGACTTATAATGTTTTTGAATTATTTCTTTTTTTATTTTATCTGTATCAATTAAAATAATTTTATCTTCATACATTTTTTTTAATTTATGTCCCAATGTTGTCTTCCCTGAACCAATATTTCCAACAATATGAATTATCATTATATATTATAATATTATATAATATAATATATAATAAAATATCAAAAATGAAGAACGTAAAATTATATATTAATCATCTTTTTAGTAAAGATGTATCATCTATAATGATTAACTATCTTACATTTGAATGTAAAACTTGTGATACTAATATTTTCATGTTTACAAGTAATGACATAATTATTTGTCCAATCTGTAAAATAGAATTTTGTACAAATTGTAAATTACAAAAAACATGTTGTCAAGAAAAAACTTGTTCACAAGATTTTATAAAATATTGTAAGAAATGTTTTATGTAAAATAAATATTAAAAATGATTTATGGAAGATTTAAATAAATTAACTATTTAACAAATTAAACTATTTGACAAATATGGCTAATACTACATCACATTATACTTTTTATTTAGTTGGGGATGGAGGAGTAGGAAAAACAAGTTATTTACAACGTCTCACTACAGGTCATTATCTACAACCAAATCAAAATAATGATATAATATATGATGCAACTTTTAATACTAACTATGGTCGTAAAAATATTTCATTTATTGAAATGAATAATTGTAATCATTTTGATTGCGATGGTGTAATATTTATGTTTGATAAAACTGAAATGAATACATTGAATAGAATTGGAAGATTAATGGAAGATCATTCAGAATATATTGACAATTTTGTTTTATGTGGTAATAAATCTGATTTAAGAAATACATCACTATCACCAGATTTATTTAATTTTCCAACTATTCCAAATAGACAGTATTTTGATATATCTGTTCGTTCATTATATAATTTTGAAAAACCAATTTTATCACTTTTACAACAAATACAAACTAATAATAATATTAATGGAAATAATTTAGTTTTTATACCAAATCATATAAATGCCGCAGAATTTTTAGTATAAATTAATTAATTAAAATATTTCGGGACTTTAAGTTTTGAAGTTCAAGATTATATTTCTTCACAAATTATTTTTAAACGCACTCATATACACCTTTATCTAACAATGTGTATTTAAAATTTCATATATACGAGTTAAATCTTCATTTGGGGGAATTTGAACATTATTATTGCTTAAAATTTGTCTTACAGGAATAATTTGATTATAAAATTTATAATTACAAGCCTCACGTAACATTAAAATTTTACCCTCTACAGACAAACCAGCGTATAGTCCTTTACTTTTAGAATAACTGTACATTGGTTCCACTCCTCGTGTCGTTAAACCCAATGCAACTTCTGCATCTCTTCCAACTGGCCCAACAGAGATTGAAGCTTCTCCTCCTAATGTTACTTGATTACTTTTCATAAATTGTTGAACAGCATCATCAGTATTTAATACAATTATTACATCTACTTTTTCCAATCCTAATTGTAATCCAATACTTAATCCACACATACCAACAGCCGAAGGACCCGACCATTGTTGTCCCTCTTGTGATTGATTATCTTGTGATTCATTATCTTGTGATTGATTATCTTGTTTAATTAAAATAATTCCTGTACCCACAGAGCCATTAATTATTAATCCTGTTTTAACAATTGTTAATATAACAATACCTTTAGCATCTTTTAATATTTGTTTAGGTATTTGTTCATCTACCTTAATTAAGGCAGGATTGATATATTCTTCCAAAGATTGGCGAGATTGTTTTAAAATTCCCTCCATACTTACTCTAGTTTCAAATGTTGATATTAAACCATTAATATTCATATTGTGATATAATCAGATGTATTAATAATAGATAATATTATATTTTATTTATATCAAAATAATTTATTTTTTAATTGAATGATTAATAAAAAATAAAATCGATTAATTACTGATTTAATAATAATCAATAAAATTGAATAAAATAAGATAAGATTTAAATACAAAATGAATTCTAAATATATTTCAGTTACAATTGAAAATTTTCAACAAGATACTAGATTATGTACTCTATCATTAACAAACAAATTATCAGGTATTTTATTATTTAAAATTGAAGATAATAGTGTTATCCGAACCATTGGTGAAATTTTAAAAGAAATGCCAAATTATCATTTTCAAAATAATAAGATTTCTACAGATAATTTCAGATTTATTTGTAATACGAGTGAAAATGTAATTTGTAGTACTATTTTTGAACAAATTCAAAAACGAAATCAAGAAATTATTAAAGAACAAGAAAATTGTCCGAAAAAAATTGATTGGAATCAAAAAATTACAGAAACAAGTTGGAATAATAATTTTACAAGTTTTAATTTTGGAACACAAGATAATGAAAAAATTACACAAACAAGTTTTAATTTTGGAACACAAGATGAAAAAAATTCAAATTGGAAATGGGGGGGGCAAACAGGAATCTGGAAACAACAGGAATCTGGAACGCAAACAGAAACTAGTTCTGTTGTTTTATCAAACGAATTAGTTGTTTTACATAATAATATTGTTCCAAATGTTCCATGCAATACACCAATTACAATAAAAGATATTCAAAATGATTTAAATAAATTAGAATCTCCAACATCTTCAATGGAAGTTTTTCATACAATTGATTCTATTGATTCTATCAATTTAAAATTAGTTAAAACACCAGTTAAACAACATACTTCTTCTAGTGGAAATGAAAGTGAAAGTGAAAGTGATAGTTCTTCTGATGAATCGGAGAATGGAACTTATACAACATTGGAGAATCAAAAACCAAAAAGACGCAAAAGATCTGTAAGAACTTTATGTGTTATTGATTCAAGTTCTTCAGATGATGAAGATGAAACAGAACAACCTAGTTGGAATGAATGTATAATGGAAATTTTGGATGAATGTCCAAAAACAGCACAGAAAATTGGCGATATTATGTCAATGAGATTTCCAAAAAAAATGGTAGGAAAAACGTTTTCGCATACTATAAATGAAAGATGTCAATCTTTAGTAGAAGATGGACGAGCACAAAGAATGAAATCTGAAAATAATAGATTTAAATATTTTGTTTAAATATTATTTAGATATAAAATTAATGATTATTTTACGGGACTGAAATATTTTTATAAAATTGAAATAAAAATAATTAAACATAATAAATTTATTTTATCATGCTTCGAAATTCAAATAATAATTATAATAATCTTAACGATAACGATAATAATGTTGAAACTACTTTTACAGTTATTGAAAAATATAAAAGATATTTCCGTGTATCAGTTATTATAAGCGGTGTAATAATATTAGCATTAATCTTGGCTTTAATATTTACTTCTGCTAAACAGGTCAAACAATGTTCTAATTGTGACAATAATTATACAGATGTCGCTTATTTAGACGATGAAATGAAAAAAAGTATTTTAACAAAAATCAATGACAAGATTGATCCGTGTAATGATTTTTATGAATATTCTTGTAGTAATTTAAAATTACCAAAAGGAATGCAACATATTAGCATATGGGAATATATGGCTGAAGATATACAAACTAAACAATTTGAAATTTTATCTAAACATTTTGAATTTATTTCACCATATTACGATGAATGTTTAAAAACATCAAATGAAGACATTAGTAATTTTTTGACAAAATACTTAATGGAAATTAATAGTATAACTGATATAAATTTATTTTTACAAAAATTAGGTGATTTAAGACAATCACAAATGGAAAATTATGTACTTTTTAGTTCTAATATAATGGGCGATTTTCATTATGAAGATCAATATATGTTATATTTATTACCTCAAGAAGTATTTTTAAATTCTTCTACAATTACCCAATTTCTATTAGAATTAAGTTTCCCTGAAAAACTTATTGAGAATGTTATTTTATTAAATGATAATTTAGAAAAAATTTCTAAATCATATGATACTATAGAACAAATTATAAATAATACGGAAAGAATGACTACATCAAATTTTAAAAATATAACAAATATTCCAATTACTGAATTTTTAAATACATTTGCTAAAAATGTTAGTGGTGATATTAAAAATATTGAAAAATTAAATATCGTAGGATTAGAATATTTTACAAATATGAACAAAATTTTAATAAATACTGATATAGAAATTTTAAAAAGTTATTTAATTTTATATTTTTTTATACAATTTCCATTTATGTCAAATCAATTTAGTAACAAAAATTATTGTTTGGAATTAACAATAAATGAATTTTCAGACTATTTTTCACATAAATTTATTATCGAAACATTTCCACCCCGTGATAAAATTTTTGCTGAAGAACTTGTTGATACAATTTATGAACATATGGGAATTCGTTTAAAAAATGTTGATTGGTTAGATGAACAAACTAGGGAAGAGGCAATAAATAAATGGGCTTATATTCAAAAAAATATAGCATATGTAAATAAATGGCTGGATTATAGTAATATAAAATTAACAAATGATTTCTTTGAAAATTTTATTTATATAAATAAGTTTCAAAATTCCTTGATGATATCAAAAATTGAAGAAATAATTGATAGAAATGAAATGGGGAATGATATGATATTAAATGCTGCATATAATCCTACTCAAAATTCAATAAATTTATATTCTGGTCTTATGAGAAAACCAATATTTTCACCCAATCTCCCCTTTATTTTAAATTTAGCTGCTTATGGTTCAGTAATCGGACACGAAATTACACATGGATTTGATAATAATGGTAGAATGTTTGGTAAAAATGGTTCTTATAATAATTGGTGGACTAATAAATCAGAAACTGAATTTACTGAACATACTCAATGTTTAGTAAATCAATATAATGAATATACATTTTGTGAAATGTTTCCAAATGATAAAAATTGTGATATCAAAATGAATGTAAATGGCGAACATACACTTGGAGAAAATATAGCAGATTTAGGAGGAGTAAATTTAGCATTTAATTCGTACAAAGAATATGAAACAAAATATGTTCAAAAAGAAGATATTTTACCTGGATATTCTAATGATAAATTATTTTTCATTTATTTTGCTCAAGTTTGGTGTGAGAAACAGACAATAAATTATGCTATTCAATCAAATAGTTTTAAAAATGAACATTCACCTAATAAATTTAGAGTTAATGGTGTAGTATCTAATATGCCAGAATTTGCTAATGCATTTCAATGTTCTAATACATCTAAAATGGGTAAATCTTTAACTAATGAAAGATGTGAAGTTTGGTAAATATTTATAATATTCTTGTTGATATTGAACAATCTAACGATTGAATTTTACCCAATAATTCCTTGTCCATATTTGAATCTAATTCAACAATTGTTACACCAATCTCTTTCTGTGTTGATAAAACTTGATTACTTATATTTATATCTTTTAAAACATCGTTTATTGATTGTAAAGAACCTGGTTGATTTTTATGAATATTAATAAATCTAGTTCGCCCAGATACTGGCAAATCAACTTCTGGAAAATTAACTGAACCCAATGATGTACCACATTCAATATAATTAATTATTTTATTTGCTACATCTGTTCCAATTCCTATTTGAGCTTCTTCAGTTGATCCTCCCATATGAGGAGTTAATATAGTATTTGGACATTTTTGTAAACAATTTATATAATTATTTGTATTTTTTTTAGGTTCTTCTGGATAAACATCAAAAGCAGCTCCAGATAAATGTCCATCTTTTAATGCTTTAGATACAACTTCTATATCAATAACCTTACCACGAGATGCATTAATTAAATATGATCCTTTTTTCATCATCATTATATTATCCTTATTAATCATATTTTTTGTATAATTCGTCAATGGGACATGAAATGATACAAAATCAGATTTTTCAAGTAATTTATTAAATGATTCCATTTTTTTAGCATTGTTATACCTCAATTTAGGTATAATATCATAAAATATTACATTCATACCCATATTACTAGCTAATTGGGACAATTGAGTACCAATTGAACCATAACCAACAATACCTAAAGTTTTTTCCCTTAATTCATAACAATTTTTTGAAGTTTTATTCCAAATACCATTATGCATTTCATTATTTTTATCCCCAACTTTTCTTGATAACATAACCATGTAACCAATAACCAATTCGGCTACACTTCTAGTATTTTCAAATGGTGAATTAAATACTGGAATTCCAAGTCTATTAGCACAATCTAAATCTGTTTGATCTGTTCCTATACAAAAATGACCAATCGCTATTAAATTTTTACCATTTTCTAATATATCCTTTGTTAATGTAGTTTTACTTCTAATACCAATTACATTAATATCTTTTATTTTTTCTTTTAATTCATCTTGTGTTAGTTGATTTATTTCTTCAACATCATAACCTTTATTTCGTAAAATATTAGCTGCAACACTTGAAATTTTATTCAATAATAGAAATTTTTTTTTTGTTTGATTTAACATTATTTATGATTAAGTTATAAACTTACTTATGATTTTAATTTTTATATATAGACCGTTAATTTTATAATATATAGAATAATACAAAAATAAAAATAAAAATAAAAAATTGATATATTATATTCAAAAATAATTAAAAATGTCAGAAAATTTCTACTATCCTAGTGCTCCACCACAACAAATGTCTGTGGTAGAACAAAAACAAAGAAATAGTCTTTATCCAAATTTAAAACAACCGGGGTTAATTTATGATAAAAATATTATTGAATTAGAACAAAGTATTTCAAATATTTTTAAAAAGTATAAAATGCAAACAAATGATAAAACATCTTATAAAAATATGATGATTGAAATTGATACAATAACAAGACAATTTAATTCTCATCATAATTTGAATGAAAAAAATAATTTAAAAGGAGAAAATCAACACCAGCAAAATACTACTTATTATGATTTAAATTTTGAAAAATTTGAACAAAATTTTAAATTATGTCAATATTATTTTTCAAAAGGACAAGAAGATTTATTTACACACGTAAACGTAATTAAAGCAAGAAAAAATGAGTTAAAAGACATGAGACAAATACCTTGTCATTTACAACGACAAGTATATGATGAGATGAAAATGTGTGAAACTCTACATTTAAAGTATAAAAACGAATTTGAACATAAATATGGAAAATTTAAAAAATTTAAACAAAAATTAAAAGAAAAAAAGAAACAGGAAAATTTAAGAATTGGTAAATATAAAAATTTTATGAATAAAAATATTTAATTTAAAATTTAAAAAAAAATCTTATATAATTAATATAATAAAAGAATGATTAATCAATCCATCAAAGTAAATCATAATGGTAAAAATTATAAAGTTTTTAAAGGACAACAAGGAGGTATGTATATTGTTCGTAAAAATAAAAAAGTTTATTTACAAAGTGGGGCTGGATTTTTAGGAAATCTAAGAGCTAAAGCAGCAAAAAAATTCGCAGCAGCAAAAGGTATGGTAAAATCCGCAGCAACTGGTGTAGGAAGTGCTGTAAGTAATGTAGCAACTGGTGTAGGAAGTGCTGTTTCAGCAGTAGGACAAGCTATGCCTTTTTCAACTCCATATGGAGTAGGTTCAGCTATAGGTAATACAATTGGCAGTATTGCCAGAGTTGCTGCTAGTCAACTTGGAGGTGCTATGTATCTCCAAATGAGTGAACAATTCGGTGGACAAGGTATTTCTGTCAGAATTGATGGAAAATCAAGAAAAGTATTTGTAACAAAATCTGGTAAATTTTATTACAAACAAGGTAACAAAAAAGTATACGTAAAACAAAATGGAGCTGGATTCGTGTCTATATTTAGAAATATGGCCAAAAAAGCTATACCTATGGCAAAAAATTTTATGAAAACTCAAGGAACAGATATGCTAAACCAAGCATTAGCACCAGCCGCAGTAGCACCAGCACCAGCACCAGTACTAATGGCACCACCAGCACCAGTACTAATGGCACCACCAGCACCATTAGTAATGGCACCAGTAGCACCAGTAGCACCAGTAGTAGCAGTAGCACCAGTAGCAGCACCAGTCGCAGTAGCACCAGTAGCAGCACCAGTCGCAGTAGCACCAGTAGCAGTACAAGCAGGGGGAGCTAGAACAGTTGGTCCAGCATACGTTCTTATGCAAACCGGTGGAACTGGTTTGAAAGTAAGAAATGGAAGAAAAAATGTTCATGTTTTTGTAACAAAAGGAGGACGATTTTACTATAAACAAAATGGTAAAAAAATCACTATTCAAAGAGGAAGTGGTTTCTTTAGTAAAATGAAAGATGCAGCAATAAAAGCAGCAGCAATTGCTTCAAAAGCAGCAGCAGCAACTCCAGCACTAGCAGCAGCAGCAAAAGCAGCTGTTCAACAACAAGTAATGAACACAGTAGCAGCAAATCCAGCATATGCAGCAGTAGCTCAACAAGCTATGCAAGCAGATGCACCAATTGTAGCAGCAGTACCACAAGCAGTACCACAAGTATTAGTACAACAACCAGCACAAGTACCAGTATTAGTACAAGGAGGTGGTTCTTGTGGAAGAAAAAATTGTCCATGCGGACAAAATTGTAAATGTGGAAAAAAATGTAAGTGTGGAAAAAAATGTAAGTGTTAAATAATTAAGTTATTACATAAATTTTTAGTTTATTTTTAGTTTATTTTTAATAAAATTGAATTAATATTATTAAAAATAACAATGTTTAAGTTAATTCGTTTTTTATATTCAATGAATAGATTATCATAATACTATAATTAAATCTACTCAACCAATGGGAGAAGAAAAATACTGGATATTACCAGTATTTGCTTATACATGTCACACTAGTTATATTATGATTCAAGAGAAAATAAATTAAAAAGGTCTATATATATTTCTATGCCCCCTTGAACGTAAAATACAATAACCAATTCCCGCGAGTGTTACAATTGTAACTATTATACCTAAACATATAATACTTACTATTTCCATTTATATATATTTTTTATATATTACTAAATCTTTATATAAAGATTTAGTAATATTGATAAGTATCAAATACCATGTTAAAATTATTATTATTTACACTTATTACGTATAACTACTTCGCAACAATTCAAACACAACAATTAAATGATTGGAAAAATTGTGGAAGTTCAGCAGATCATATTCATGATTTAGATATTTCTTATACACCACAAATAATTTCAAAAGGTGATACCATTAATTTAAAAATTACCGGTAATTTGGATGAAAATGTAACAAGTGGTGAAATTGACTATAAAGTTTTAATTGGAAGATTCCCAGTATATCAAGGAACAATTCAAATTTGCTCTGAATTAAAATGCCCTCTATTAAAAGGACCCTTAACTCTTAGTACATCTCAAAAAGTACCTGATCAAATTATTCCTGGAAAATATGAAATTCAAGCAAAAGGAACAGATCAAGGAGGCCAAGAAATCTTTTGTGCAGTAATCCACATCCAAGCAAAATAATTTTAAAAATATTTACTAATTAACTGCTTTTTATCGTGATATGTAGCAACAAAAGATTTTGTCAAATCTTCTTTTTTAAATTTTTTGCTTTTTATTTTAATTATAAAAATATTAAAATAAATTGTTATAATAATTGGAAAGCTTAAACAATGAAATACATTATGTGAGGATAAGTATCCAAAACATATTATTGATGTAATCGTTATCATAATTCTAGATAAATTTATCTTCGTTATAAAATTCATTATGGTAGTTGATAATAAGATTAACACTAAAGCATATTTATTAACAGAAACACTTGAAATTAAGGCAAATAGTGAAGATATTATTAAAACATCCCATTCAATAATACAATCTATTATATATATTTGAATCAATTTCATAATAAATTTAGAAATATCTTTAATACAATCTTTACCAATTTTATTAAACAATATTAATGGTAGAAATTCTGAAATAAAACTTGAAAATATATATCCTACATCGGTAATATAAAAAATAATTGGTGATAGTATCATAAAAACGATATAATAATTTCCATATGATTTATATTTACGAATAAATATTCCAGATATTATAGGAGATAAAAATCCATATCTATAAATAATACCAAAAGAACAAAGACACAAAAAACGCCTAAACGCATTTCGTAGTTTTGACAAAATTATTTTTAAATATTTTCCCAAAACGGATTCCTGTGTATTTTCGGCATATATTTTTATAAATGAATATAATGCATAAGGTTTAAATAAATCATCCCACTCTCTATTCTGTAATAACATAATTATGTAACTTTTTCTTTTTTTCAATTTAGTAATAGATTCTTTATCATAAATATTATTTTTATTTCCACTTTTTGATTTTATTCCAAAATATCGTTTTAACAATTTAGTACTAACTAAATAACCACTACCTTCTAAATAATTTAAATAAGAAACTAGTAAAAACGAATTTATAAATCTAAAAAAAATAGATTTATTATTTAATGTAAATGATAAATATGGGCGAATTTCTAGAAAATCTACTTTAGGATTAATATTTAAATTACTAATTGATATCAAATTAATAATTTTCGCAATGTATTTACATATTAAATCCTGAAATAATATCTCTAGGTGTAAATCTAGAAAATCCTTAATAAGTTTAAATTCGTCTGTTTTCATCATATAATTCACCATTTCTGGAAAAATAAATATCAAATATATTACATTTATTATAATCGGATACAAAAACCATAAAATTATATTAATAGTATAACCAAAGCACATAGTTATTATATAATAAATCATACGATAACCGAATGTATCATTATAAAAAGGATTTTTCCTAGATATTTGAAAATATCTAAATATAAATCCACACGAAAATAAAATCCCATCAACTTTTAACATATTTATTATACATAAATGTGTATAAATTTCATGATATTCATAATACCAAAAATAAATTAAAATAAATACAAATAATTCTATACTAATATACAACGGTTTATAATTCATAATTATAGTTATATAAGAATGCTTTTATTAACTATAATTAATTATTTTTAATATAAATCTGAAGATTAACCAACAAATTTACCTAATCTAACAAATATATCTAAAAGAAATAAAATAAAAATTCCAGTTGCAACATATATTGCTATATCTAATAGTTGATCTTCTCGTTTTTTATTTATATATTTTTGAGCATTTCCTTGACCACCAAAATGTTTCTCTAAATATAATCTACATTTTGGACATTTGGCTAAATGTTCAATTAGATGACCACAATCACTATCATTGTTAGTTTGATTACTAAAACCTTCCATAACTTTATCTTCTTCAAAATCTTCTTCATATAAATTTTCTAAATCTTCATAATTTTCTAATTTATTACTATATTCTGAAACAAAATTTTCAACTTCTTGATCAATACTTTCAGGCGAATATTTCTCATTGTTATTTAACATACTCTTATATATAAAAGGTTGTTGAGTTGTTACAACAAAATCATCACCATAAACCTCTTTAATACTAGCAAACGGCATTATTAAATTTAATAGAGATATTATTTTTAGAAATCAAAATTTAATCTATTAAATATAGGGACTTGATTTATAAAAATTTATTCAAATTTTATATTTTTTAAAGAATTCCTCTCTCTTTCTCTTTCTACTTTCCCTCTTTTTTTTCCTTTCCTCTTTCTTTTCTTTCCTTATTTCTTTGCGATTATATCTAACCATTTTTTTAATTAAATTATAATTATCGATTTTATCTTGCTTTTCCTTATCTGACAATTCATATACAAAGATTTTATCTATATCCGTAAATCTGACTTCTTTTGTAGAAATTTTCCTAACAAAATGTTTATTTGTTGTTATATGAAGTTCATAACATTTATATTCTCTTTTACAATACTTGCAATATTTCATATTTATGAAATCGATTGAAATTGTTATTATTATTAGATTAATACCCGAATATATCAATTTTATATTTTATTTACATGATAATACAACAACGATTCTGATCTTCAGAAACTAAATCTAATTCCTGTCCCCTTTCAGGCATTGTTTCAGGAATATTTTCAGCAACTAATTTAAATATATGTTCAGTATTTACAGAAGTTTTAGCAGAAACTTCACAAAAAAAGACGTCATTCTCTTCCGCAAATATTCTACCTTCACTTTTAGTAACCTTTCTTCTATGTTCTAAATCACATTTATTACCTATAAGAACAATAACTGGAACAGTTGTATTATAACTTTTTAATTCTTTCAAATAATTTTTAGCAACTTCAAAAGTTTCTTTGGCAGTGATATCATATACCAAAAATGCAGAAGTAGCATTTCTGTAATATAATGGCGTTATACTCCTATATCTTTCTTGACCAGCAGTATCCCAAATTTCAAATTTAACCAGACGATTACCATATTTTCTGGTATAAGAATTGAATGCTGCTCCAATAGTTGATTCTGAATAATTATCAAATGTTCCTTTCGTCATTCGCCTGACAATACTAGTTTTACCTACAGCAGCTTCGCCCAATAAAACTAATGTTGTTCTTAAATTAAGAGTTTCTAAACTAGGATAAGTTTCCATAATTTATAATTTTAATTTATATAATATTTTATATGTAAATGGTATATCTAATATTAATCAATTTTAATATATTTTAATATTTTTTAATATTTTATGTTTTTATAAAATTGAATTTTATAAAAATATATAAAATTAAAGTCTTAAGTAGTATTATTACTATAATAAGAAATAGTATGGGAATTAAAAATCTTAACGTATTGTTAAAAAAACTTGTCAAAAATGGAATCCAAATAGAAAGTTTGGATAATTTTTCAAATCAAATTATTGCTATAGATACTAGTAACTATTTATACAAATTTAAATACGATAATGGAAACTTTCTTCGGAAGTTTATTGATCAAATTATGATGTTTTGGAAATACAATATCACACCAATCTATATTTTAGATGGAGCTCCACCAAAACAAAAAAATGAAACATTAAAAAAAAGAAAAAATATCAAAAATAAAAATAAAAATGATATCGCTACATTAGAAACTCAAATTATAGAACAAGATAAACTATATGATAAAACAAAAAAAGAACTATCTATGAATAAACTTTTTGCTCCAGATAAAGAAAAAGAAGTTGAATTATCAAATACTTTAATAGAAATAGAAGAAACAATTAAAACTAATAAACTAAAATTAAAGAAAAAAATTAAAAATGTTATATCCATTTCACCCAATGATATAAATAATTGTAAAAATTTATTTAATTTACTCGGAGTAAAATATATTGTTGCGGATTCAGAAGCTGATATTTTATGTGCTGAATTGCAAATAAATAATATCGTAGATGCATGTATGTCCGAAGATATGGATTTCTTAACTCATGGTTGTACCAAATTGTTAAAAAATTATAATTATAGAGACAATACAGTCAAAGTATATACATTACCAATTATTTTAGAAGAACTTAATTTATCATACGATAAATTTGTTGATGTTTGTATCCTATGTGGATGTGATTATACTACGAAAATTCACGGAATTGGTCCAATTAGTGCTCTGAAATATATTAATAAATATGGTTCTATTGAAAATATTATACAAGAAATTGATAATACTTTATTAAAATTAACAGTTGATCCTAATTTCGATTATCTAAATTCTAGAGACCTTTTTAAAATTAAGAAGAAATCTCCTCTAGAAAGAGAAGATGTTCTGGTTGGGCATATCAACTATAATAACTTGATTAGTTTCTTGAATGAGTGTAAAATTAAGTATTCTATGCAAAAAATTAAAACCTATAGAAATCAGCTATATCAATAATTTTTTAAAGTTTCATATATTGGGAAGAATATAGAACATACAGAAAACCACCATGTAGTACGATAAGCAGCACCTCGAAATAACGATTTAAATCCATTTTCTTGTAATAATTCTATCATTGAATTTGTTATATTTTGATTTGGATTTTTACTGGTCATTATCCTAGTCTTGATAACATCACACGGTGTTGTCAGAAAGCCAGCCCAGCCACCTGAAAGTCCTCCCATTAAAGTAAATTCTGTCGTAGTCATTTTTCTACCTCCTTGTTCTCTTTGAGATTTTTGATATTTTATAAAATCATAACTGGAAAATAAACTGACCATGAATGGAACGTCACGCATCACTGTTGATGCTGTACCTCGGTACAAACTTAAAAAATTCTTTTTCATAAA
>CEUD01342455.1_pt1 | contig 32159 bp, 32 predicted proteins | sample 356481 | NCBI WGS metagenome assembly CEUD01 (sample SAMEA2623314, study PRJEB7988) | marine metagenome | isolation source: saline water (ENVO:00002010), including | reverse complement strand
AAAAAAAAACCTTCAACGAAGTGAAGGTTTTTTAAGTAAAATGGGGTGGCTGAAGGGGCTCGAACCCTCGACAAACAGAATCACAATCTGCTGCTCTACCAACTGAACTACAGCCACCACAATTCGAATTGTTTTTATATTCCATAGATTTTTTCTCGTCAATGGTATTTTTGTCTTTGTGGTGCGTCAAGTGTAGATAATTTATGCTTTCTATTTTTGATAGATAAGCTCAAGGACTTTGACGTCGGGCATATCTTTCATTATGATTTAGTTAATACAAATCACAAAATTGGGGAGATTATGAAAGTATTACTTCTAGCGTTAATTTCATTCAGCGTTATGGCTACAACAGTAGGGTTATCAACACACCCATTTGCTGTAGAAAATCGTGTAATTACAACGGAATTCGACAATTATACTTCATCTGGAACGGGGATGGGGTTAACAGCTCGTTATTATCAAAGAGTGAATAGATTATTAAATTATGATGTTGGTTTCAGCATTAATGAAGGTGATCGTGCAAATCGTTTAATGGTTGGTGCTGATTACGAAATTTTTCCAGATTATGGAAGACAGCCAAGATTATCGGTTAAAGGTTTATTTGAAACAATGGAATTTGATACTGAGAGAATTAATTCATTCGGTGCAGCTCCAACTTTATCGAAAGGTTTTTCATTCTGGGGTAAGGAAGCATTTCCATTTATCGCTCTTCCATACAGAGTTAGTTTAAACGAAGATCAAAATACTTATGATACATCTCTTGCATTCGCGACTGGTATTACTGGCCAATTAGACCTTGGTGGTAATAATAAGGTTGTAGGAAATATCGAAGCAAACTGGAACCTACAGAATAGCTATAGTGCTATTGTAATGGGAGTTTCAGTACCATTAAACTAATATGAAAATAGTATTTTCTGATTTTGACGGCACCCTCACAAATAACGGTAAATTGGGTGCCGTTTTTTTTGAGCTCTTAGATCTAATTGAAAAAAACAATTCTGAATTGATTATTGTCTCGGGTAGAAGTATTTCTTGGGGGCATTTTTTAGTAACTCACTTTCCTTTAAAGCATGTGATTATGGAAGGTGGTGGAGTTATTGTCTCTAAGAATGTTGATGGTGAAATCAAGGAAGAATACCTGGTGTCTGAGAAGGTTTTAGAGGATCTAGACACTTTTACTAAAGGCCTAAAGGATCATGTTCCTAATGTGGTGATGAGTGCTGATAGTTTAGGGCGTAAGAGTGATAGGGCGGTTGAGTTTTCCATGATGAATAATGAGGATGTGGAAAAGCTTGAAAATTATCTTGATGCTAGTGGAGTTCATTATTCAAGAAGTAATGTGCATATTAATTTTTGGATGGGTGATATTTCTAAAGCAAATGCCATTGAATATTATTTGAAGACTTATGCTCCTCATATTGGAATTGAAGAGTGTATATTTTATGGTGATGCCAAAAATGATGAGAGTGTATTTGAATATTTTCAAAATACAGTTGGTGTGAGTAATATTATTTCTGTTTTAGATGAATTGGTACATAAACCAAGAATTGTTCTAGAAGGTAAAGAGAATGCCGGAGCATTAGGTGTGTATAATCATTTAAAAGAAGTCTTTGATAACTCTGTCGATTTCTAAATTTATATCTTGTGCATTTATATTTAATTTATTTTTAAGCCACTCGGCTAGATCAAAGGGAATACTGGCACGAACCGTAGTTCCTCCATTGTAGGGAAAGTTGATAGCGGTTGCATGAAGTGCATGCCTGGAGATTTGCATTTTATCAAAGTCTTCTTTGGTAGGTACTTCATCTTTATAGCGTCTAAAGACTTCAACATCGCCATTATATAGTTTATCTCCTAGAAGTGGTAGACCATGAAAAGCCGCATGAGAGCGTATCTGATGTTGTCTACCAGTTTTAGGAAAAGCAAGGCCCAGGACATAGCCATCTTTTTCAAGGAGAAGTTTAAAGTGGGTTTGGGCCCTTTTGCCTTCGCTTGAGTTTTCAGGAAAGCAGTGAGCGTACATGCGTGGAATAAAGCCTTCTTTTTCACCAAGTCTTTCATTCGCAGTAAAAGGGAAGGTTACTTCTTTTTCTTTGTGGGCGATAAAGAAGTAGCATTTTTTTACTTGGTTTAATTCAAAGTATTTTGTGCACTCATTGGCAACTTCTGGATTTAGACACATCATCATGACACCACTCGTTTCACGATCAAGCCGGTGAATATTATGTACTGGTTGGCCTAAGAGGTTTTCTAGGTACACAGTTGCACAGTAAAAGAGATGCTTTCCAGTTGGATGAGTTGTCATATAAGGGGGCTTATTCATAATGATAATATTGTCATCTTGAAAAACAATTTCACATTCTTGTGGCAGATCAATCTTCTCTCCACGCCAATATACATCTTCAAGGGTACCTCGGTGAGTTGTAACGGTGACAATTTCTCGATGATAAACTTTAATGGACGGTTTATTTGGGTGGTGACGATCTTTAATCTTTATATCACCATTTTTGATTTTAGCTTTAACTTGTTCTCTTGAAAAACTAACAAGATAGTCTTGTAGAAATTGATCTAGTCGCATTCCATCATACTCTTCATCAACTAAGAGAGTCGCTTCAAATTTATTAAGAGTGAATATTTTCCTTAACTCTGACACAACCTTTATTTATTACTATCATATCTCTTTTGCAAGAGGTACTTTAAGCAATTGATGGCACCTTTTTGAGAGTAACCATACTTATCGTGTAGATGTTTAAGTACTTCTTCAATCGCGTTTCTATTTTCAGTTGAGAGTGCTGAGCTTTGCTTTTCATCTTCAATTTCATTGACGTAAAAGACAAGGTTATTAGCAATCTTTGCGATGATCTTTTTCTGTTCATTTCTAAAAGATTCTTTTAATTGCTTATATACTCCCTCTAAAACTTCAGTGTAGACAATTTTCTTACCAGGGTTATCTAGCGAGTATGCACCTAGTTTAGAGATAATATGAGAGCGGTAGTTCTCTGGATTTTCTTTTAGGTGAATGTTTGATTCAAACTCTTTAATAAAGTACATATCTGGTTCTTCATACTTTCCAGTAACTTCATTCCTTATTTTTTCATTTTTTAAGAGAGCATTAATTTGCATTACATACTTTGAAATATAATCTTCATAACTGCGATTATCGACAAGGCCTAAGGAATCTCTTAGCTCAATATCAAATTGATTTAGACAATGTTGTTCAACTAGGTAGAGAAACTTTTTAGGGTTATGATAGTCACCTTGAGATCCAATATTTAAGAAATCATATTGAGATTTATGATCACTAATTTCTCTAAGGAACTCTAGTACTTCAATAAAGGTGATGTTTTCATTGTCATTTGAGAGTTCATAGATAAATTGTTTTACTTCTCTTGGACTAACTCCAAATTTACCTTCATAAAGAGGGTCATTATCAAATTCTTCGAAAATTGGATCCATACCAAGTCTTAAAATTTGTTGTTGTTCTTGGTTTAGGTACTCAGGAGTTTCTTTATGAGCAAAGTATAATGCTTTCTCAAGTGGTGTTAACTTTTCTGCGATTTCACCAAGTTCTTTATCTTTATAGTTCTTTGATTGGGGATGACGCATTCTTGTCATTACTGCCCAAAGGCAAAGTGTTTCTAAAGAATGTGGCTCAAACTTAGACTTATCACGGACATTGGCCACTTGTTCAACATATATTTGTTTCTCTTCAGCATAGTTTAATAGGTAAGGTACTCTTAGGAAGCTAAAGCGTCCTTTGAATGAATTAAAGTCTGGATGCTGTTTAAAGGCATTAAAGTGAACTTCGTTACTACTTCCAATAAAGAAAATATCTAATTCAGTTAGGATACCTTGTAGGTTGATTGTCTTTGTTTCCATTGTCATAAGTAGATATTTAAATGTATCCAATGGTCTTTTTAAAAGGTCAGAGAACTCCAGAACACCACGATTGGCCAAAATAACTTCACCATTCATTGAAAAAAGGTTTAAGGATTGAAGGCTCGGTGGAAGACTTGCAAGTCTTTTATCCATTGTGATTTGTTGTAGTTTTGCATCCACATGTAATTGGGGTTCAATAGTCGCTGCACCAGTGGAATATCTTTTATCAATATGAAAACGTTCAACTCGAATGTGTTTTAAAACGTGCTCAAAGTCACCTTTGTAGTTTTTTAAAAGGGCATCAAAGATTAAACGATTTCTCTTAGAGAGATCACCGTTATATAAATAACTTTGTTGTATTGATTCTAGTTTTTGAGGATTATCTGCAAGTAATTTATTAATTAGTTTTTGTCTGGTTTTTAAAGGGATCAGTAAGAGTGGGTGATCTTTTAACTCACTTGTCAAAATTGCACTAATTTCACTGTCTTCTAAGTGTGCAAACGAGTTAAGGTGCTTATCGATTTGCTTTGAACTTAATCCTAAGCTTCCTTTGGTATAATTATCTATTGGAAAAATCCAAGAAAATGTAAAAAGAGCACCATCATCTGTGAGCGAGTATTCCTCAGCAGTCATCATGATCTTTTTTACAAGTGAGGATTTGGCCGAACCATTAGGGCCTACTAATAAGATGAATTTATTATTATAACCTTCCTCATTAAAGTTAATGAGATTTTGATATATTTTATCTTGTGTTGCAAATTGTCCGGCAACTGGAGGAGAGTTAGGATGATTCTTTTTAAAAAGTTTAAAGCCATATTCATTGCGGCCATAATAATCAAACATATCTTTAAGATACATACTCGTCGTTCGTAATTCTCTTAGGGGTTTTTGTTCAAAGATTTGGACATATTCATCAAATGAAAAAATCTGATCATATTTATCTTCTTCAGTGTTTACTTCTTTTAACCAATCCATATAAACTAACCTTCTAGATGAGTAATAATAACAAATCCATTATAACAAAACTTTTAGTTTTCGTATGTTTGATTCTCTTGGGGATCGTTCTTTCCCAATTTATTCCTAGGGAAAATGCTTCAAAAAAGAAACCATCTGATGACTTTAATCAGGTAATTTTAGATTTTGCCCAGTATAAAGCAGATTTTTACCAAAAAGGTGATATTGAAGGTGAGTATTTTGATGAAAAGCTAAATTGTCCGCAATACTTACAAAAAAGTATGGATGTTCACTCAAGTTTTTTTGAGTGTAATCCTTTATTTTACTTATGTAAGACAGAGGGTGTGGAAAAGTTCAAAAATTATGATTTTCAGTTTCTTGGTTATGAGTTTGGAGTTCACGCTAGTTTTATAGTTAAGTACTTGGTGGCCGGTTTTGCTTTTCAATTAAAATTAAAAAATACTTGTGCTAGTACCTACCTGCCTCGCAATGTTTATAATGCTGGTCCAAAAGAAAACTCAGATTATTTATGGGATAATAGTTTAGAGAATGTGTATATCGATAAAAATTATATTAATAATTTAGATGTTGCGATTGTTCAAAATCAGAAAATAGAAAATTTAAAAAATCCACATATGCCAGCTTTAAATTTAAAGCGAGATAAAATGCAAGAAGTATGTTCGCTACGTGGTGGACAGCTTTTACAAAGTCGTTACTTTGATGCAGCTGTTAACTATCCAAGTCTTGTTGTGAATAAAGTTATTCGTAAATTTCCCTATCCATGGACGAAGAGAAGAGAATTAAGAGAAGAAAAGCTAGAAGCGCATTGCTTAAAAAACTTCACTAAAGAGTGTGATAAAAAAAATTATGTCTATCATAGTGACTATTCACCAAGTTGGATCGGTATATACCATGCACTAGGTAGTCATATGGAATACCTCGATAATAAGTTCTACCCACCTGCTAATTTAAAAGTAAGCAGTTACTTAATAGCAAAAGAAGATATTTGGAATAAGAACTTTCTAAGAGGAAGTAATGCTGAGAATGGGGATATCAAACGATATAATGGAATGAATAGAGAATATTTAGAAAAAAAGGAATGGGCTTTTCGATGTCAGTATTTCAAATAATTTTTCTTTTAATGTCCACTTTTCATATCGAAGTCTTAAACTCTTCTTTAGTGGGAAAAAGTATTGAAGGTCTCCCACCTGGAACCTTACATAATGTTATTGCATTTAAAACTTACTCGGGAGGCTTTTTTACAAAGGAGTATTGCTTAAATATACAGGCAGTAAAGGATAATGAACCTGGTGAATTATTTATTGTGGAAAAAGAAAGTGATTGTGAAGCCAGCTTAATGAACGGGAAAAAGATTTTCCAATTAGCTTTTTATAATTTTCAATTGGAGTTAAAAGAAAAATTTGTACTTATTAAAGCAGATAAAGAACGACTACAAATTCCACTAATTAATAAAAAATATTTGGAAAATAAAAAATTCACTTCACATATAGCAAGTAACTCTTATGGCAGCTTTGAAATTTCAACTGGCCTAGGTGGTAAAAAAAGAGAATGGCTTAGTGCTGGAAGTATTTGTTATCAAACAGATGATGAGTGCAATGTCATTAAAGATAATTGTCAAAAGTGCCCCTATGGGACCTATTATATCAAGAATAATGCATGTGCAAAAAGCCTGACAAAGGTTTGTGGTATTGATCAATGTGGTACTCAAAATAATTATGCTTGTATAAGGGGTCCGCTTGCAAGTGAGATTAAAGAATACTGCCTCCCTGATAGTCCTTATGGATTTTGTCATGAAGGTCTACGCGTAAGTTGTGTGAATAAAGTTCTTATTTGTGAGTAGGAATTGGTTGAATTTTAATTTTGTGATTAAGAAATTTTGCTTTCGTTAACTCAACATTTCTTAAAACCTCTTGAGTATAACAGTCTTCAGTTTCTTTAAAGAAGTTATGACAAGTTGAAACGGGTTGTAAAATTTGAGTTCTTTTTTTATCAAGTCTTTTTAATTTATGATCATAGGTTAGTTTAAGCCAAGAGAAGTCAGTTCCATTAGCGAAGTTTTGAATGACAGGATAACCTTGAAAATAATTCGCAACTTTAGAGTTCTTACCGTTAGTAACAATCGCATCAATATAGTCTGGGGGTAATTGTTTTAAGGACTCAATCGTTTGATTTTCAAATTTATTACAAACCTTTGTATCGACTTCTAAGAAGTTTACTTTGTATTCATTAATTCCAAGTGCCTGAGCTTGTTGAGAAGTACAGTCAATTCCTTCACTGATCATCGCGACAACGATATCAGCACCTTTTTTTCTAAGCTTATTTGAAAGTTTAATCATTTTAACAGGCAGCTTTTCAAAATAAATACCATTAGTTTTTTCACTTGGTATTCTTTCAACTGCACTTGGCGCAATCAGATTAATATAACCGATTTGGACACGTCCGGCCTTAATGATAGTTGATTCGAAGATATGCTCTAGTTCTAGTTGTTCATTCTTGCGCAAATTAAAAGCATTTGAGAGTAGAGGAGTGAAGTTCGCCTGCTTAAAGTATTCGTCTAGGTAAGACATATAATTGTACTTATAATTAATTGAAAAATCTCCAATTCCAATTCCGGCCACATCAATTCCTAGATAATTCATATAGAAAATAACTTCTCTTAGATCAGAGTCCGAATCCACTAAGCTACCACTAGAGATGATGTGAACGTTTTCTTTAAATTTATTTCTTAGAATTTCAAAGTAAGCTTTATAACCAGCAATCCCACCTAGCGTAATTTCATGATTTGTATTTTGAGCACGATCAAGATAATTAATTTTAGTTGGAGCGATCTTTCCGTTAAAATCGTTTATCGCAACGAGGATAATATCTTCGTAGCGAGGCTTTTCATTATCTAGAACTTTTAACTCTTCTTTTTCTTTCTTATTAATTAATTCTAAATAGCGCCATACTTTTTCTGGGTAAGTATAAAGTCTAAAATGTCCTTCACTAGTTTGGTTTTGCCCCATGTCCTTAAAAGTAGAACAAGAGAAAGGAAGGATTAATAGTGTTAAGAGGAGATAATACTTCATTAAAAGCTAGCAATCTTGGTTAGTTTTGCATAAATGTCTTTTAATACACTTTCTATTTTTTCGTAATCATCTTTAGTTGAGCTACAACAAAGTGAAATACGAACGACACCTCTACCTATTACATCCTCAATTCCCATGGAGCGTAGTACTTTTGAAGTTTCAGGTTGATTATCTGAACATGCACTACTTGTTGTAACAAAGATATCTTGTGCTTCTAATTCAATTTGTACTGCTTGACCGTGAACTCCAGGGAGCGAGATCAATGTTGTGGTTGCTAGGCGAGGAGACTCCTCTCCAATAATAACAACACTTGGGAAAGCTTCTTTAATATTCTTTTCAAATTCTAAGCGGTATTCTTTTAGGCTTTTGTAATGGTCTTTTGTTTTTTCAAAAGCATCTAAAGCAACTGCTAATGTTTCAGCCCCTAGATAGTTCTGAGTTCCACCACGCTTGCCCTTTTCTTGTCCACCACCAAAAATAAAGTTACTTAAAGTGCTAGGATCTTTTGCAATAATACAACCTGATCCAACCATGGCTCCAATTTTATGACCAGAAAGAACAGCATAATCCATTCCTGATTCTTCAAAATTAAATTCAGTCTTGCCAATATACTGAGTGGTATCTGAAAAGAAAGGAATTTGATACTGCTGACAAAGTGAGCTAACTTCTTGCCAAGGCTGAATAACACCAGTCTCATTATTGGCGGCCATAATACTTAGCATGATTGTATTATTTCCATTCTTATCTAAAAAAGTTTTCAAATCATTAATATCAATTTGACCATTATTTAGAGTTTTAACTTTATAAACTTCAAAGCCACGAGCTGCATAGTAATTACATGCTTCAACAACCGCTGAATGTTCGATACCTGAAGTAATAATATATTTTTTATCATTAGGGTTTTTTCCATCAAGTAATGAGTGAAATATATGTGAGATTCCTTCACTACTTCCAGAGTTGAAAATTATTTGTCCTGAGTGACAACCAAGAATCTGTGCACACATTCTTCTACACTTCTCAAGACCAAAGATCATTTTCTTACCTATGGAATGAATGGCGTTTGGATTTGCGTAAGGGCCTTCGAGTATTCTTTTTGCTAAGTATTCTCTAACATTTTTATGTAGAGGAGCAGAACCGTTATAATCTGCGTAAATCATTGCTTTCTCTCGCTTTAGAAAAAAATATCTATCCTAAATTTTTAACATTCTATCGAGAGCTTTTAAAGAGTTATTTTTCACACTTTCAGGGACTTTGATAATATTTATGGGATCATTTCTCTTTATTGACCTTAAGCTTTCTAATAACCAGCGTGGTCTTACTCGGTACATGGTTGTACACAGACATTGATATGGAGAAAGAGAAGTAATGTTTAAGTCAGGAAATTCCTGAGCAAGACGGTTAACTAAATTGATTTCTGTTCCAACTGCCCATGAGCTGCCTTTGGGAGCATCCTTGATGGTATTAATAATAAATGAAGTCGAGCCATTCATATCTGCCGCCTGAACTACGTCAAAGCTACACTCTGGGTGAACGATAACAGTTGTTTCTGGACTTTCTTTTTTAATCTTTAAAACTTGTTCTTTATTAAAACCTTGGTGAACAGAACAATATCCATACCAAAGAATGACTTTCGCATTTTTAATTTCTTCATCAGTTAAGCCACCATATTGAATGTTTGGATTGTAAACAACCATTTCATCTAGGGAGATCCCTAAGTCAAAACAGGTATTGCGACCAAGGTGTTGATCTGGAAAAAAGAGTAACTTCTCTCCATTATCAAGTGCCCAAGTAATAACTTTTTTTGCATTTGAGCTAGTACAGATTGCTCCGTCATTAGCACCAACAAAATCTTTTAAAAGTGCATCACAATTAATATATGTAATTGGAATAACCTTATCCGTAGTTACTTTTTGAATTCGATCCCATGCTCGGTCAATCTCTTTACGATTGGCCATATCGGCCATAGAGCATCCAGCGTTTAAATCAGGAAGGATAACTTTTTGATGCGAGGCCGTAAGCATATCTGCTGTTTCGGCCATGAAGTGTACCCCACAAAATATTATATATTCAGAATCAAGTTCAGCTGCGTTCTTGGCCAATTGTAGTGAGTCACCTTTATAATCAGCTAAGCCAATAACATCGTCTTGTTGATAGTGATGGCCTAAGACAACTACTTTATCTCCAAGTTCTGCTCTTAGGGTATGAAGTTCTTTTAAAACTTCTTCGTCCGAGAGCTCTTGAGGTTTAATTTGGGGTAAATGATCTTCTTCAATTTCGTAAAAATTCATGCGCTCTTTTAACCATAATTTTTCAACTTAAACAAATAGATTTGAGTTCTACTTATTGCGCACAGCGCGAAAAACCCTTTAATAATAATGACTTATTTTTTGACGTTATGTGATAGGTTTTCTAGAATTTTAAAAAGGGATTAATTTTATCCACAGCTCAGGGAGTAGAGTATGGCAAAAGTAATTACAATCGCAAACAATAAGGGTGGTGTTGGAAAGACTATGCAGGCTTACCAATTATCAACTTATTTAGCCAATGAAGGGAATAAAGTTCTCGTTATCGATTTAGATTCTCAAGCAAATATTAGTTCAACTTTAGGAGCAAGTGTAAGAAGAACACTTATTCCTGAATGGTTAATTGGTGATATAGATTTTGAAGATGTTGTAGTACCTGCTGAAGGTGAACATGACTTTTATAAGAATATGAGCGTGATTCCATCTTCAAGACATCTTGCAAACCTTGCAAAACTTTTAATCCTTTCGGAATCGGAAGTAAGAAAGAATGCTGGACGTAAAGAAAGATTATTAAAATTAAGACTTGAAGCAATTAAAGAAGAGTTTGATTATATCGTTATTGATACACCTCCAATGTTAGGTGATGAATTAATCATGGCCTTAGTTGCAAGTAATAAGATTCTCATTCCAACTCAAGCTCAAGATTACTCAATTGATGGACTTGAAGAGTTAATGGATACTTTTGAAATTATTAAAGAAAGTGAGAATCCTGGTCTAGACTTTAATATTATTCCTTCAATGGTTAATATGCGTCGTAAAATTGAAAAACAAAGAATGGAAGAATTGGCACAATCATTTAATGTTAGTGCCCCAGTTAGAAACTTAGTTGATATGCAAGAATCAATCTCTCTTAAAAAACCTGTTTTTATGATGGGTAAAAACTCTAAAGGTAAAATGGATTATGAAAACCTTTGGAAGTCACTGGGATTGGTATAGGAGAGCATTACAATGGCTAAGTCATTTGCAAAAAGAGTTTCAAAAAAGAAAAGAGATTATAAAGACATTACTTCAAGACTGGATCAGTCTATTCTTGATATGCATGACCAGAAATTACTGCAAGGTGCACGTCTCGATGATATTGAACTAGATAAGATTGAAGTAAGAAAACAAGTTCGTACCAAGTTTAATGATGACTCTATTCGTGAACTTGCTGAGAACATTAAAGAAAACGGATTGATTCAACCGTTAGTTGTGCATAGGGAAGGCAATAAGTACGTTCTTATCTGTGGAGAGAGACGTTTCCGTGCCATGAGTACGATTGAAGATATGAAGTTTGCTCCTTGTTTTATCCTAGAGGATAAGACTGATGAAGAGCTAATGGCGATTCAGTTCTCTGAAAATAGTGCTCGTGAACAACTTCACTATATTGATCAAGCAGATAGTATTTCTGGTTATAAGAAGTTAACTGGAGCTAGTGAAAGAAAGATTCAAGCAGCTCTTGGTATCTCTAAGTCAGAAGTTCATCGTTGTCTTTTAATTGCAAGACTTCCAAAGTCGATAAAAGAAGCAGCAAAAGAGCATAATACAGAAAAGTATGTTTTATTAGAGTGGGGAGCACTTCCAAAGGGAACTCTTCGCAATAATTTAAAAGCTAAAATTTGCGATGGTACAATTCAAAAAAGACTTCAATTAAAAAGAGCTATTAATGCTGGTGGTGGAGTTGTTAAGAAAGCAACCACTAAGAAAACTGCAGCTAAAAAGTCGGCAACACCTAAGAGCGCTGATTTAATTAAGTTAGTAAATGCTAAGTCAAAAGAAATGGACATGGACAAGAAGACTCAGGCCATGCTCAAGAAGCTTCTAAAAGAAGCTCAAAAAGATTTAAACACATAATTTTGTAGCTGTGTGCTTTAGGAATTGATTAAAGTACACAGCTTTTTTATAAACCTATCGACAACTAACTCTTCCTCTAACATTCCAACGTTTACCTTCAAGCATCGCTGGAACTACTAGATTTTCAATCATACCAAGATTACAACTTTCAAAACCATACATTTTAGTTTCATCAACAACTGCTCGCCCTCGGCAATAGCTCATAACATCATTCTTTGCTTCAGAGTTTTCACAACAAAGTTTTTTCTCTTCATAGGTCATTCCTGGTTTTTGACACTGACTAGAAGCGTGTCCTAAGAACATATTGTGACCTAGTTCATGAATGAGCTCATCTACGATTTCATAATCAGTTGGGTATTCAACTCTTCCACCACCAGGTAATCCCCAGGCAATCTCTCTTGGACTCTCAGTTACACTAACTCTACCAGTTGCGAAACCGAGACCATTAAACTGAGCACCAGTTATAATGAGCATGGCATCTAGTTCATCCATTAAATCATCTGTGGCAATTGTTTTATATTCTTCATAAACTTCCTGCATGATTTTGGCACCTACATTATCGTAATACCAAATACGGTGAAGTCTCTCAGGATCTTTTATATTATCTTGAACATAATCACTTGGAAGGGTGTGTTTAAAATCCATTTCCGTCTTATTAACAATCTCCACACGAACAAGGTCATTTGTAGCTTTTGCAAAACGAACTTCTAGAATTTTTCCAATTCGATCGAGATCACTTTCCTTAATATTGCTTCCATAAGAGATGAGAGCAACCTTTAAAGTGGCATCGTCTCTTTTGTGATAACACTTAGGGGAAATAGATTTTCTAAGACTACATTTTGAGCGAACTCTTGCCTGTAGGTTTAGGGTGAATAATACGCTTAAACTAATAAATAATAATTTTCTCATATAAAGAGCTTAAGGCCTTTGGGTAAATTTTTAAGCATCAATTGAATCAATTACATGGGGTGAAAAGTTTTTTTACACTTCTAAGTTATTGATAATATGAAGTTTTCCCTAAGCTCCAATCCTAAGAAAGGATAAATATTACAAGCACATAGGCAATGTATTTTTTGTGAGTTAAAACTCTAAAAAATTTGAAAGGGATGAGATATGAGAGTTTTATTCATTACGCTCCTAATGAGCGTGAGCCTTTGGGCGAATCAAAAAGTAGTACAATTATTTGGTGAGGATGAATTTAAAGCGGGCTTTGTAACGGCTTTCTTAGATGATGGTGAGATCGTTCACATCAAAAATTCAAATCAAGCTTTAATTGAAAAAATCGAACTTGCTTTTAAACAGTCACAACCTATTGCCTTAGAGAAAAAAAATACTGGTGAAGACAAGGCTTCACTAGTTGAAGATATTCAAATCGTTTTAGAAATTCCGACATTTTTAAATCGCGATAAAGAGATGTATGATCCAAATCGCTTTAGTCGCATACAATGGATGACTCAAGATCCGCTAGAGTATAGTGGAATTACAGAATTAAGTTCATATGAGTCTGCTCAAAATTTAATGAATAAGTTTAATGGTAATACTGATGATAAATCTCAGTGCTATAACAGAGCACATATGTGGACTTATGAAAGCTTAGCAAGAGAGAGAGTAAATCTTGGAAAGGTTTGGATCTTTTTTACTCGTAAGTATATTAGAGAGTTTAACTATAAGTGGTGGTTCCATGTTTCACCATATACTGAAGTTGCTCCTAATCGTTTCAAGTATGTCCTTGATCGTGGATTTACTATGATTCCTTATACTATGGATAATTGGAAAAATATGTTCATTAAAAATCACGCTGAATGTCCAGTGGTGACTGAGTATACTGCTTATGAAAACTTTCAAAATAATCAATATTGTTACTTAATTTATTCAAGTCAATATTACTGGCAACCATGGCAATTAGAGAAGCTAACGAAAGAGGGAATTCATCGCTATGGTTATAAAGAAAATGAATTAAAAATAACTTATAGAGATGCACTATCACGTTGGAATGGGCGCATGCCTAGAATGGTAACAAGCCCTAATAATCCGTTACCTGGAAGTGGTACTACAACACCACCGACGAGACCGACAAGGCCTGGTAATGGAGGATCGACTCAACCAGATCCGAATTCAAATGCACATAATAGGACTTTGGCCATTGGTGAATATATTTATGACTTAAATCTTAAGGCGCGTGGTATCGTTCTAAATAGAAGTAATGATGTTTATACTGTTAAGTATACAAGTGGTTCACAAAATGGACGCGAGCTCCGTGCTGCAAGAGCAAGCCTCGCTGTATTAAGTGGTTGCTTTCTTGATGTCTGTGTTGGGAATAATGTTTATAGTGTGGCCTATAATGGACAAGCAATACTATCTAGAGTGCATGGTATCTCTTTAAGAGGCGAATATATTTTAGAATATAGAGATTATCAAAATAGACATACCCTAAGCTTAGATTGGCAAAGAGCAAACCTAGCTATCCCTAGTGGGTGCGTAAATGGTTTTTGCGTAGGTCACGTTATGAGAAATCGTCATTATGATAATGTTCGCGTAGAGGTAATTGCTATTCAACAAAATGGTAAATTTATCATTAAGTTTCTTGAGGGTAGCTATCGTGGCTCTTTAAGTCCGAATTGGACAGCATCTCATTTTCGCTAAGATAAACTAGCTTTTTAATCAACTATACTTGCCGACTTTGCCCACTTTCATAGGGGCAAAGCTCCAAGTATAATTTATTTATGAAGTCAGCTGTTGATTCGCAAATTTATACCCCTCAAAATGTCTTATCTAAAAAGGCACCTGAAAATCAAAGCACAGATAAAAAAGCAGTACCTGAAAATAAGCCAAAGAATAAAGGTGCATATGAGGTATCTCTTTCCGAGAAATCTAAAGAATTAGAAAAAAAATTAAAAAATATGAACTCTGAAAAAGAGCTCGTAGGTAGAAATAAAATAAAAGCAGCTGATACTGCATTAAAAATTCACGAAAAGAAGTTTGGTAATTTAAATAAACCTGGTGTTTTCTTTGTTAGTGGATTTGATTGGTTTGGAGCAAGTTCCGTAAAAGGCAATTATGACGGTATACGTGATATGGCCGAAGCTGTTAATGGGGCAAAACATTTTGCTTGGGATCAACAAGAAGAAATTTTAGAGGAAATTAAAAAGAGAGATATTAATCAGCCTATAATTCTAGTGGGGCATTCCTTTGGTGGCGATGCTGTAATGGAAATTGCACAAGAGTTAAATAAAATTGAAAATGGTTTTAGAAAAGTAGATCTTTTAGTCACTTTAGATTCTGTTGGCTTTGATAATGATATTGTTCCACACAATGTAGGAAAGAATTTAAACTTTATAGCTAGTGGAAATAAACTGATTAATGATGGCCCTAATATAGCAGCGAATTATAATCGTACTGAAGTCACTAACTTTCTCCGTCATGAAGCCCATGCTGAGTTAGATGACGCAACAGATATCCAAATAGAAATCATAGAAGCAGTTAACAAAGCCCTTAGTTAGTACTATAAAAGTATAAAAGGGGTTTTTTATGTTTAAAAGTATCGTATTACTTTTTCTTTGTTCTTGTGCCAGTTTTCTAGAAACAAAGTCAGATCTTCATTTATTCTATGGTTTTGAAAAAGACTATATTCAATACGCTAATAAGAGTGATGAACTAGATGTTATCTTTTATACGGCCTTATTAAAAAATGACCTTACTTATAGAAGTACTAGAATTGTTCAAGCAAATGAAATTTTTAGAAATCTTAATTTAAATGATTTTAAAAAATTAAAAAACGAAGAAGCCTATGCAGGTAGTATTTTATTACTTGAAGTACTCAAAGCTTTCTATGAAGGTGATGACTATCAAGAACAAATCAAAAAACTAATAGATACTCCTATTAATTTTCATGTAGCAGACTTAAATCTAACCTTTCAAAAAGCTCTAGAAGAAAAGGGCTTTTGGAAAAAAGAAAATTACCTCACAATTCTTGGGAGATTTGCAAAGGCTCCAGCTCCTAATTATAAAGTAATTATAGCTGCTTTAGCAGAGATGAAAGAGAAAGGAAAAATTGAAGATTCAAGTTTACTAGGGATTGGAGATAATATTATCGCAAATGCTCAGGTCGATATTTTTATGAACTATGAAGTTGTTGATCAATCAGTTGGATATAAAATAAAGATGCTGGCCTTTGAGAAGTGTAATAAGTCTCCTTGCAAGGAATTCAAGCAAAAGTCTAAAAATTTACAAGCTAAGGCAGGTCTTGAAGCGAAGAAAAAAGATGATGTTTATAATAAGCTCTATGCCTTAATGGAGAGTAAGCTTCTTACTAACCGTCCGGAAGTATTTTACGAAGTCTTAGAGAAAGATGAGCAATTTAGAACTCAGTATATGAATTTAGTCGATAAGCTTTGGTGGGATTAATCTCAGCTCAATTCTCATAGTTGGCATACTCTTTGCCTTTATAATAGTAGGTATGAAGAACAATAATTGTATTTTCAGCTACTTAGGAGAGAGAAATCTATGAGAAAATGTCTAAAATTTAGACATTATATGAAGGTTTTACAACTTGTCTTGGTGACAGGTCTTTGTAAGTCGCTTTCAGCAGATGCTCAAGTTTATAGAGCTCCGGCCAATTATGTACCTGATGATGACATGATTGTTGTTCCTATGGTTATCGAGCGCAATAAATTAGATGAATTTAATGAGAGACACGAAGATAAGTTTAAGAGTGCTAAGAAGCAACTAAAACAGTGGATCTATGATCAAGAATATGTAGAGGCCTATGGTCTAGAAGGTACGGGAGCCGTAAGGTTACCAACGCCTGAAGAAAAGCAACGTTTCTTTGAAAGAAATTATTTGAGGTTTTTAACTAAAGATGTAGAGAACGCAAATAATGAATTTCTTACCAATCAAATTGATGAACTTACAGCTGATGAAGAACTAGCAACAATTGAAACTTTCGAGGCTCGTGAAGAGTACATTGTTGAGGCCAAGAAAGAGGCAACTGGTTCAGAAAGTGCAGTAAAAGAATTAAAGAGTGAAGTTAAGGTAGGGAAAGAAAAGTTTAAGTTTAATATCCAGCCTCGAGTAGAGATGGGGATGGTGAAAATCACGTTTAAAAGTAGCTACTTTAGAGCAAGAGCTTGGGTAGGGATTAATGGAAACCAAGAATTTAAATTATACAGAACATTCTCTAGTACGGGCACTAGAGCTCAGGTAAACTATTTTTATGAACAACGCAGAGTACTTGCGTCAATTGATCAACCTTTAATCCCTAATTGGAGTCTGCGTTTGACACACGATAGACAAGAGGCAGCACCAGAACTTAACGCGTTGGAAGAAGATCGTGAGAACAATGTTATTCAGATAAGATTTGGTAAAAGATTTTAAAAAAATTCCCTCTCTTTTTGATGATAAAACGTCTTAGTTAACTTATACTACACCCATAAAGACTAATTAAATTATGAGGTGAATATGAGTCTATATCACAGTGATTTGTACAAAGATGCTCTTGCTCAAATGGAAGTAGCAGCGTCGGCAATGAATGCTGATCCAAATGTTATTGAAAGATTACGTTATCCAAAAAGAGCAATTACAGTTTCTATTCCAATTCGTTTAGACGATGGAACAGTTAAAACTTTTGAAGGTTATAGAGTTCAACATAATATGACTTTAGGACCTGGTAAGGGAGGGATTCGTTTTCATCCAGATGTAGATGAATCAGAAACAGCAGCTCTTGCAATGCTTATGACTTTTAAGTGTGCACTTGTAGGCCTTCCACTAGGAGGAGCTAAAGGTGGTGTTAGAGTTGATCCTAACCAATTATCACGTCAAGAATTACAAGCTTTAAGTAGAAGATATGCTACTGAAATTGGTCCATTCATTGGCCCAGATAAAGATATTCCTGCGCCAGATATCGGAACAGATAGACAAACAATGGCGTGGATTATGGATACTTATTCACAAATTCACGGGTACGCATCTCATGGTGTTGTTACTGGTAAGCCAATTTCTGTTGGTGGATCTCTTGGTCGTGAAGAAGCTACTGGTAGAGGTGTTGCTTACTGTGTGAACTTTGCTTATGAAAAACTAAATAAGAAAGTTGATGAAAATATAACAGTTGCCATTCATGGTTTTGGTAAAGTGGGGATGCCTGCTGCTGTTGATCTAGTTGAGCAAGGTGCAAAGATTGTTGCTGTTAGTGATGTAAGTTGTGCCGTTTATGATCCAAGTGGATTAAATATTCCAAAGCTTATTGATTGGGTTAAAGAAAGAAAACTTCTTAAAGATTATCCTTATTACGATAAAATCACGAATGCTCAATTATTAGAACTTGATGTAGATGTTCTTATTCCAGCTGCTATTGATGGTGTAGTGACTGAAAAGAATATGAAAAATATCAAAGCAAAACTAATTGCTGAAGGTGCCAACGGCCCATTAAATAAAGATGCTGTGGAATATCTTTCAAACAAAGATGTTTTTATTATTCCAGATATTCTTTGTAATGCTGGTGGTGTTATTGTTTCTTACTTTGAGTGGGTACAAGGTTTAGCACACTTCTTCTGGGATATTGATCAAATTAATAAAACACTACATGCAATTTTAAAAAATGCTTTTGATGAAGTTTATGAAAAAGCAGAGTTTTATAAAGTTGATATGAAAAAAGCTGCGATGATTGCCGCTCTTGCAAAGCTTGAGGCAGCAATGAAGCTTAGAGGTTTATTCCCTGGTTAATAGAATAAAAAAAATAATAATGGCAGCCCTCATTTTGGGCTGCTTTATTCTCTCTCCTTTAGATGCCTTTTCTGGAGTCTTAAAAGACGAAGTATATGTTACAAATGTAAAATCTTTTTCCTTAAAAGATGTTTGCTTGAAAATGACTGGAAAGGTTTATCCAATTATTGAAAAAATAAATCCTGCTCTCGTTGATTGCATGAGTAAGAAGATTAATGCCACTACATTTTGTGCCAAAGAATTACCTGAAGATCCCTATCTTGCTCGGGGAAAGGTTTTAGCGGATAAAGTCGAATGCATTAGTAGTAAGCGAATTATTTTTAAATATCATTGTGAAAAAGGTGATGATCTTTGCCGGGATATTGATCTTGGTTGCTTTAAAGTGAAGGAGTCACTTGCTAGAAGATTAGAACTAGTTCACTCAAGTAAGACGGACAAAAATGTCATTAACTGCTACTTTAGTGCCAGACAAGTCTTGGATAAAATTGATATTTAGCAATTATCCACAAATATAACTTAAGAAATCTTAATTTCATGTACAATGGTCTTATGATCGTTGCAGAAAAAACCATAGATGAAGAACTTAGAATAAATTACTTAAAGGCCTTAAATCTTCTCAATCGAGAGAATGATGAGTTTATAGATAATATAAATTTTCTTGCTTCTAAGATTATGGATACAACTGTAAGTCTTGTCACATTAATTGATGATGATAAGCAGTGGATTAAATCAGCTTTTGGGGCTGACTTTGAAGATACTGAAAGAAGTATTTCATTTTGTTCTCACACAATTTTAGATGAAGAGCCTATGGTTATTGAAAACGCTCTCGAGGATGAAAGATTTGCTGACAATCCCCTAGTGAATGGACAATTAAATAATATTCGCTTCTATGCAGGTGCTCAGTTAAAGTTAGGAACAGTAAATCTTGGTGCCCTTTGTTTAATCGATACTAAGCCTCGTAAGTTTACAGACTCTGATAAAAAAGCGTTGAAGCTTTTAGCAGGCTTTATCTCAGACTATTTAGAAGCGAAGGTGGATGGGGTCTCTTTTAAAGAGCAGTTATTGCTGCAAAATAAAGCGATGATTGAAAATAATATTAAGATCGCTGAAAAAATGTGCGATCGAATAAATAATAAATTAGCTGTTGTCTCTGGAGTTCTCCAAATGATTCAAAAAAGAGAACTTCTAAAAGATGGTGATGTTAATGATAAGCTAGTGTCTAAGTCCTTAAAGAAAGTTAATGGAATAGCATTAGATATTCAAGAAATCACAAAAGATTTAACAATCTTGGAAGAAGCGGAGTAAGTTTTTACTATAGGCCTTTGCTTTTAATTAATAATTTCAAATAATTACTTTTTATTAAATTTCTAAACTCTTGCAATCTCTCCTTTAAGGAGGCTGCATGCAAAGTGAAATTAAATCAATTATCAATTTAAACTCAACTTATTCATTATCAACCATTTTTGGCTATGCCCTAAATAGTGTACCCGGGATTGAAATTCTTGGTATTGGTAATAAGGGAAGACTCTTAAAAGAGAAGTTGGTCTATATATCTAGAGAGCGGGGACTAAAACTTAGACCTTTAAAGTATGTCATTTCAATCGAATCAGATTTGGATGTAAAAAATATTTCTTTAAAAGAGATCGAATTGCCTATTTTACTTATTCTATGGCACTTGGCCGGAATTATTCCTATTGAGTCTCTTGCTAAGTGTATATGTGTTGGCGAGATAGAAATAGATGGAAGTATAAAACAACCATTTATGGATACTGAAAGCTTAAGACCTATTTTGGAGAGTCAAAAAGAATTAGATGATTATAAAATTATCTCTAATTTTCCAAATGATTATTTATGGAATATTCAAACAAAGGAATTATTAGAAGATATTCCTAGGCTTAAATATGCTCTAAATTGAAAGTCCTTCAGCAACTCCAATAAATGATTCCATCGCGTGATCACTTTTCTTAGAGCAAGTGCTTAGAGGAACAATTTTTACATCTCCGCTTTGGACAACGATTGCGCCTTGAGTTTCGCCATTGATTAGGCTATCAACAGCAAGTCTTCCCATGACAGAAGCAAGAAAGCGATCATTGGCCTGAGGTGAGCCACCTCTTTGTATATGTCCAAGGACACAAACTTTTGATGAAATATGATACATGTCTTCTAAAACGTTTGCGATGTCATAGCTGCGACCTGGCTTTTCACCTTCAGCAACAATGATGATTGAAGAGTTCTTTCCTCTTCTGATCCCACGGCGAATATCATTGGCAAGCTTTTGGTATTCAATTTTCTGTGTGTTTAATAGGATATTTTCAGCACCAGTACAAATACCAACTTTTAGGGCAATTGAAGAAGAACGTGCACCCATTACTTCAATCAAAAAAGTCCTATCGCTTGATTGGGCAGTATCTCTAATTTTATCAATGGCCTCAATAGCAGTATTAACTGCTGTATCAAAACCAATAGTATAATCAGTACCTGATAGGTCATTATCAATTGTTCCAGGGATTCCAATAACAGGAACATTAAATTCTTCATTAAGAGCGATTGCTCCTTTAAAAGATCCATCACCACCACAAACAATAAGTGCATCGATATCGCGATCTTCTAAAATTTGAGCTGCTTTTTGACGAGTTGCCTTTTCCATAAATTCAGGACAGCGAGAGGTATAAAGAATTGTTCCCCCACGTTGAATTATATTTCCCACACTCGAAGCATTTAATTCGTGGATATCATTATTAATTAATCCCTGATAACCGCGATTAATTCCATAAACTTTAATACCTTGTCCAATAGCAGAACGAGTAACTGCTCTAATAACACAGTTCATTCCCGGACTGTCTCCACCACTAGTTAAAATTGCAATACTTCTTAATCTATTTGCCATATTCAATCCTATTAAAGTCTAAAAGATAGGCTTTCCGCTAAATTCCTTAGGTAAATTATAACCCATAATATTTAATAATGTAGGGGAAATATCTTTTAATGCGCACTCTTGTGCACTTGCTTTGATTTCCTGATCTTTAAGCTTTGTATTAACCATTATAAAAGGAACTTTTGCCTTAGAGTGAGATGTATGTGGTGATCCATCCGGATAAACCATCTGGTCGCAATTACCATGATCAGCAGTAATACACATGGTTAAGTCATCACTCGCTTCAACGATATCGATAAGATCTCCTAGGCACTTATCCACAGACTCCATGGCCTTAACAGCGGCTTCATAATTGCCTGTATGCCCAACCATATCTGGGTTGGCAAAATTAACTACGTATAATCCAAAGCTCTTATCATTAAGTGCCTCTTTTAGTGCATCTAAAACTTTAAAGGCACTCATCTCTGGTTTTTCATCATAGGTTTTTACTTCTTTAGGAGAGTCAATAAGTACACGCTCTTCTAGATCAAACGGCTTTTCTTCACCACCGTTAAAAAAGTATGTTACGTGAGCATATTTTTCAGTCTCAGCAATTTTGAAAGTCTTTACTTTTTCTTTAGAGAGAAATTCGATAATCGTACCTTTTACTTTTTCTCGATCAAAGAGAATCGGAACCTCTGGAAGTTCTTCATCAATATATGGTGACATACATAAGTAATAATTTGGACGAATAGAGTTCTCAAAGTGTTCAAAATTTGGATCACAGAATGCAAGACTTATTTGTTTCGCTCTATCTGGTCTAAAGTTGAAAAAGAATACAGAATCCTCTGATTTAATAGCTCCTTCTTTTGTAAAAAGCACAGGCTCTATAAATTCATCAAATAATTCTTTTGAGTATTGTTCATTCACATAATCAGCTGGGGTTAAATCTGTAGTGGCTCCATGTCCTGTCATAACATCATAGTGGTGTTTGATTTTTTCCCATCTCCTGTCTCGATCCATTCCTATTGAGCGGCCACCAAGACTCGCAAAGGTAAAACCTTCATGCTTAATGATTTCGTTTACATAATTTATCCCTGTGGTTTTTGATGTATCTCTTCCATCAGAGAATGCATGAAGATAAACAGTAATTTCAGGAGCTAGTTTATTTATATATTCAATGATAGCTCTTAGGTGATCAATGTGAGAGTGAACTCCACCATCACTTAAAAGGCCCATAAGGTGAAGTCTTTTGCTTCCATTTAAAGTCTTATCAATTAATTCTTTAAAGCGAGGCATATCAGTGAAAGTTTCGTTCTTTATTGCTTCGTTTATACGAACAAGGTCTTGGCGAACAGGTCTACCAGCACCAATATTCATATGACCAACCTCTGAGTTGCCTGCAACACCGCTTGGAAGTCCAACGAGTTCTCCCCCTGGTTGAATTAACGTGTGAGGGTAGCTCTTTAATAAGTAATCAAGCTTTGGTGTATTTGCATCACGAACAGCATTTTTTTCAGTATTGTCTGAAAAACCCATTCCATCACAAATGACTAAGAGTGCTCTTTTAGATAATGCTTTTGTTTCCATAGTAAACTCCTAGTTATGATAGGGATGATTATCAAAGATAGTCATACCACGATATAATTGTTCAATGAATATTAGTCTGGCAAATTTATGAGGAAAAGTTAATGGACTTAATGAAATTTCAGCATCAACTTTATCTAAGACATCTTGATGAAAACCATATGCTCCTGCAATGATAAAGGTAAGTGCACCATGGTCTTCAAGTTTTTGAAAAATGGCTTGAGAAAATTGAGGGGAGTCATATTTTTTTCCTCTTTCTGTAAGAGCAAATGTATATGACTTATTCTTTTTCCCAAGGTCTTCTAGTTTCTTTAATATAAGAGCAGCTTCTCCTGCTTGGTTCTCACTATTTGATTTTAACTCATGAATTGTAAAATTAAGCTTCGCGATTCTCTTAGTAAACTCATTCTCAATGGCCTCAAAGTTCTTGTCTTTGTATTTACCAATAACAATTAAGTCTACTTTCATTATTAGAAATAATTTTGAGTCGACTCGTCACTGTCTCCCATTTCAGGATGAGAGAAATAGTATTCACTTGGAATTTCTAGTTGATCAAACTCTTTCCATAATGAATCAAGATCAAAAACATCACGAGAGATCTCTTGAAAAATATGAACGATAACATCACCAGTATCAATTAGAACCCACTCGCAGTCGCTAAGTCCTTCTACTGATAAAACACTTCCACCATTTTGCTTGATATTATATTGAATTTCATCGGCCATCGTTTTGGCCTGAGTAGTATTGATTGCAGTTGCGATTAAGTTGAAGTCACATAAAGAGCTTGTTGCATGTACATCAAAAGCTTTGATGTTTATCCCTTTATAGTTGGCGATGATCCATGCACTTGCAAGTGCTTGTGCCTTTGAAAGATCTTTTTCGCTCTTAAATATCTTACTTACTTCTTTTTTGACAAAATCATTTGCCATAATTAATCCTTTTGATTCTTTTCGTCATTTCTTTGTGATTTAGTCTTTAGCATAAGTCTTTTTAAAAGATCAAGGTTAAGACCTGATACACTGGAAATAGGTAGTACTTTTTTATCTAGTGTTTTCTCAAGCTCTGTTTGAAATTTATCGATTTCCTCTTGACTCATGGCGTCTATTTTGGTTAAGCATACGATTTCTGGTTTATAAGTCATATCTTCGCTAAATTTTCTTAGCTCCTCTCTAATAGTAGAGTAATCATCAATTGCTTCAAATGGTTCTAGGAACATTGAGCAGTCAATGAGATGAACTAATGCCTTAGTTCTTTCAATATGTTTTAAAAATTGAATACCAAGGCCTTTTCCTTCACTGGCATTCTCAATTAGACCTGGAATATCTGCCACGACTACTGAGTTCTCTTCATCGACTTTAACCACACCAAGATTGGGTGTTAGGGTAGTAAATGGATAGTCTGCAATCTTAGGCTTTGAGTTTGAAATTGATGAGATCAGAGTTGATTTACCAGCATTAGGTAAGCCAACTAAAGCGATATCAGCAATCAGTTTTAGTTCTAGTTTTAAATTGAGCTCTTCGCCTTTTTCGCCTTCTTGAGCGTATTGAGGAGCTTGATTAGTAGATGATTTAAAATAAGTATTACCAAGGCCTCCGCGACCACCTTCAACTAATATTTCTTTTTGGTTATGCTCTGTAATATCACAAACCAGTCGGCCAGAATCTTCGTCAATTACGAGAGTACCAACAGGAACCCTAAGCACGAGATCTTCGCCATTAGCACCATCTGCTTGGGACTTAAAGCCTTTGTCTCCGTCTGGTGCATGATAGAGCTTTTGCCCTCGAAAGTGCATAAGAGTATTTATTCCTTCGTCTCCAATGACATAGACAGAACCGCCATTACCGCCATTTCCACCGTCAGGTCCTCCATAAGGAACGTACTTCTCCCTTCTGAAATGAACCATGCCATTTCCACCGTTACCGGAGATTACTTTAATTGAGACTTCATCGATAAATTTCATACTCTTTGTATACCTATAAAAAAAGGGGGTTCAAAGACCCCCTTCTATAAAATGAAAAATTTATATTTTTTATGCTGGAATTACAGAAACAGTTTTCTTATTTTTACTAAAAAAACCAAATTGAACTTTTCCTTCAGTCATAGCGTATAGAGTATAGTCTCTACCCATTTTTACACCATTACCTGCGTGGAACTTAGTCCCTTTCTGTCTTACGATAATATTTCCAGTTATAACTGATTCACCACCGTACTTCTTAACACCTCTCATTTTAGGGTTAGAATCACGACCGTTACTTGTACTACCACCTGATTTCTTGTGAGCCATATTATATCTCCTAAATCCTTAAGCTTTAATTTCTTTAATTTTTAAACCTGTATATGGTTGTCTATGACCATTTTTCTTTTGGTATCTTCCAGGTTTTCTTACGAATACAATTACTTTTCTAGAGCGAGCTTGTCTTACTACTTCAGCAGTAACTTTAGCACCAGCTACAGTTGGAGTTCCAACTTTTGGAGTGTCTCCACCAACAAAAAGAACTTGGTCTAACTCAACAGTAGATCCAACTTCTGCGTCCATTTTTTGAACGTCAATAATATCACCAGTTTTCACTTTGTATTGGTGACCTTTTACTTCTACAATTCCGTACATTTTATACTCCTTAATGCATGGTCAGGGGGTATATACCTTGAAACCCTAACTTATGGCAATAATATGAATTTACACTTTTAGTGCGCTAGCACTTTAATGTCAATAATTTATAGAGATTAAAACTAAAATTGGCTTTGGAATGCAGCCCCAAACTCACGAGGAATAGTTCTTTGCTGTGAGTCATCATCATCTTTGCTTCTCGCCACTACACCTTTTGCAAAGAGCTTAATCTCAAAATACTTCTTGAGGCGATGCGTAAATGAGCTTTGCAGGTAAAGCATTTGAGTTTTAGTGTCTGTAAGTCCTTGTAATATAGCAAAGTTACGATCATTAAAACGATACATATTAGAGAGACCAATAAAGTCTTCAATTGGAAGGAAGTTTCTCTCGTACTCAGCTTCTGGAAAAGTATCATCTATTTCATGTCTTCCAAGTTCAAGGCGTGAAGTAAGATTTCGGGTGAGGTCTTTCTCATATCCTAATAAATAATGTTGTAGACCTTTATCATCTTCCTCTTCTTTGTCCAGTCTTTGTGAGTGGCGTACGGCCTGAGCATAAATGAGGCCTGTATCAAAAGAGTGTTTGATCTCAAATCCGTACTTATGCCTTTTTTGATCTTCACCTAGGATATAATTAATATGGGTTTGCTTAGTATAGTCCCAGTCTCCGTGAAGGAGAATTGTTCTGGTAATTCTTCCGTCATAGTCAGTGAATTGTTTATCTCCTAAAAGGTAGAGATTTACTTGTAAGTCACTTCTTTTATCAAAGTGAAAAGAAAGCCCATCATTACCCTGTTGTACTCCTTGTAATGTGCTTAGGGATAGGGGAAGCATAAAGGGGTCAATTGGATTAAAGAAATAACCTTCACCAAATTCAATAAACATTCTACCAAAAACAAAAGATGTATCTTCATCACCCCATTCATAAATAAATTGATTGAGGATAGACTCAGTAACACTATCATCAGTGCGATCAATCTTTCTTAGCTTAAAGACATTTCTTGAAACGACCTTATTTGGAAAAGCAAAATAGAAGGGTGCTACATAATCTTTATCTTGGTCATATAGATCACTTTGAGAGTGACGAACAAACCAATTGGCATCTATTTTATTATGGTAGAGCTCTAGCTTAACATCCATATTGGCGTAACCAATATAGGCCTCATCTTTCTTCCAATCTTGACCAAAGTTGTCGGCCGTAAGTGAGTTTTCTATGCTCTTTGCCTGTAATCCAAAACTTCCAGCAAATTCAATATCAAATTCTTTTGCGCAAACTGAGAAGCTTATTAATAAAAATAATAATGCAATAAAGTTGATCATTTTAGTCCTAAACCTTTAGTTAATTTAAGGTTAATTGAGTGCAAGCTCGTTAAAGTAATTTTCCCAAAAGGTCGATAAATAGTAAAGAAGAGGCTGTTTTTATGAATACAAATAATAACAATTCAGAAAAATTAACATATTTTCAATTTCAAAAAGAAATTGATTATTCTCTATTCATTAAAGTTGAAACAAGCTTTCTTGATGAAAGTTTTCAGACAATTTTAAAGAGCTTAGGTTTTGATGAAATATCTGAAAAAGACTTTAAGTTAAAAGATCTAAAAAGATACGAAACAAAAATTTTAAATATTAAAGAAGCGAATCATAAAGTAGCAAGACAGATCTCACAATCCTTTATGGGGATGGAGAAGTATGGAAATGAAAACTTAACTCCTTATGGTAGTTATGAAGTTTATCGTTTTAAAAATGTTGGTATGATGGTTTTAAGCCAAACTACTTATGAGTGGGAACTTGGTTTAATTAATCCTGGTGCAAATACTGACGGAGTGAGAACGATGCTTACTCGCTTTGTTACTTGGTCATTAGTTGAGAAGGGTGTTCTTGCATTTTGGGGAGTTCCTGTGGAAGAAGGCTTAGTTGTAATGAATCAAAAAGAGTCTCGTGGAGAGGCTGTATTTATTGATATTGAAAAAAATAAAATTATTACTCAGGATGGAACTAAGAAGTTACCAGCTTTTATGCAGTTTTTAAGATTAGATCCAACACTTCGTTCTGAAACAAAGCCAATGAGTAGGGAAGAGCTATTAAGTTTTTTAACTACCAATGTATCTTTTTTCACAGTGGCAAAGCTACCTTTTGCGTTGGTAAATAATATTCGAACTCTTATTACTTTTTCTGAGGGAGTAATATATCCAAAAGATAATTTTGAACCAAGAAGTGAAGCTTAATTACCCTTAGGTTTTTCTGCTTCTTTAAGTTCATCCTCTTCGATTAAGAATGTTTTCTCAAAGTTCTCAACATAATTATTATGAATGATTTTTATAATTGGTACGAGTGCACCAAAGTCATGCTTGTCAGGATATTGAGCGTAGTAAATTGGAAAGCAGGTAATTGAACAAGCACCAGAATAGACATGGTGGATATTGTCCCTAGACTTCCAAATATAAATTGCTTGCTCCTCATGCTTTTTATAGTAGTCCTGCATCTTATAGCGATTTATAAGTGATTGGTGAAAAACATCATGAAGAAAGTAAGCAGGCAAGCGAGCATAAAAATCAGTGATGGTATCTTTTTTAACTTGAATCAATATAGGAAACTTATAACGAAGTTGAGTGTGATAAGTTTTATAGATAGCAAAGCCATTTTCCTCTTTTACTTTCTTCAAGTCTGGGTACTTTTCTTTTATTGGAGCCAAGGGATTCATGGGACTAAATATTTTTAATTCATCTAAGCTAAAATCATAATTAGGCTCTTTAACCAGGGCAAAGCTATTAATAGAGAATATGATTAAAACTAAGAGTTTCATTTCCTTATTTTCTCATAGAGAATTTAAGAGTTCAGGCTTAGGCATATCTTACCTGATCAAATTTATCGTGTGCCTTATTTTGAATGGGTGGATGACAAAACCGATAAATTTAAAGACAATAAAAGATACTAAAAATATATAAGGAGTTTTGGTGAAGAATAAATGGATTTTTGCTTTTAGTACCCTTCTTTTATTTCAAGGATGTGCTCACCAGCCCCAAGAAAAAGTTGTGCAAGATAAGAAAATTGAACGAGTTCAAACTCATTTAATTGAAGAAGATTTAAATAGCTGTGGTGATTGTATTTTAGGCTCTGTTGGTGACAAAGTTCTCAAACAGTCAGAGAAAAAAGTTTACTTTCTTTTTGGAGCAGAACATTTAAAACTCTCAAATTATTATTTTGATATACCTGTTGTTTATAATAAGGCGACAGAGAAATGGATAAAGTATTTTATTACTCGTGGTCGCAAACATTTTCAAAGGTATGCAGAGAGAGCTGGAAAGTATGCTCCAGTTTTATCTAAAATTCTTAATGATCAAGGTCTTCCAAGAGATTTAATTTATCTTTCTATGGCCGAGAGTGGTTTTTCTAATCATGCTAGAAGTTGGGCCAAGGCCGTGGGTCCTTGGCAATTCATGCCATACACAGGTCGAAAGTATGGGCTCGAGGTTGACTTTTTTATTGATGAGAGAAGAGACCCATTAAAGGCAACAGTAGCTGCGAGTATGTACTTAAGAGATCTCTATGAGAGATTTGACTCTTGGGAACTTGCCATGGCCGGTTACAATGCTGGTGAAGGAAAAATTGGTAGAGCAATTAGAAGATATAAAACTAAGAACTTTTGGGACATCAGAAAGGGACGTTATCTAAGAGCAGAAACTAAGAATTATGTTCCTAAAATTATGGCACTTGCGATTATTGGAAAGAACCTAAGTGTTTTTGGTTTTGATAATGTTGAGTTTGAAAAGGCCTTAGATTTTGAGGAGATTGTTGTTAAGGGGAATACCGACCTTTACAAAGTTGCTGATGTATTAGGTGTTACATTTGAAGAGATGAAAAAATATAATCCTGAGATTCTAAGGTGGCAGGTAGCTCCACACCTAACAGAATATAATTTAAGAGTTCCAGTTGGAAAAAAAGTAGCATGGGACACTAATCCTAATAGAGAATTTGTTATTGCAACTGATTACACACCTTACCAATTAAGAGGTTATGCTAATCTTCATCATGTTGGACGGAAATTCAAGGTACCAGTTGATGTTCTTAGTGAGTTAAATGGTATTGGACCTAAGAAAAGGCTTTATCCAAAATCAGTTGTACTTTTACCATTTAGAAAAGATCATATTGCACGCAAAAATCATCTTTATGCAGATTTATATGAAAGACCTCGTAAATCGATTCTACGTCGCAGAGCATATAAGAAGTGGGTAAACCGTGGAAAAAGGCTTGGTGAGCACATTAAGGATCCAAAAAAGTTTTATATTGTGAAAAAAGGTGATACGCTTTGGGATATCGCAAGAAAGACTGGGGTGAATATAAATACTATTATTCGCTCTAATTACAAGCTTGTCAGAAGAAGAATGATTCTACCTGGTGATAAGCTTGCGATTAAATAATTAATCACTCTTGCGAAATTAAACACACAAATTAAATTCACAAGAGAGATGAAAACATGTCAGGTTTTGGAATTCGCGCATTCAAAAAGCACACGTTAGAAAAATCACAAGAAGTTATTAGAAATTATATCCCTCATATTGTTATGGGGGAAAACTATTGGTCAGTTCTTACCTTTTTAAAGTTAAGAAATAAGTTTGGAGCTGATAAGGTTAAGTTCATTACTCCTAATCACTATGATAAGCAATCAATCCTCAATGAGTGGAAGTGTAGTGTTGGAAAACTTCGTGATGAAAACACAGCTTCAATTCTAAGAGATATTAATCCTCGCTTAGAAATATTCCCAAGTACAGAAGAAGTACTTTTTTATAAAGACTCTAAATTTCATGAAATTGGCGGAAGAGCTAAGCCGTTAACCCTTTTAGAGGATGAAGAATTTTATACTCAGAAAAGCTTTAATTATAAGCTTGAAAACTTATTTAATGATGAAGAGTGGAATTCTCTTGATGATATTTTAGGTGCAGAACAAGTAAATAAGTTTGTTTCAAAAATAAATCTTACAACACCGAAAGATCTTGTAGAGAAAACTAACTTTATTCTTACAACCGGAGAGGCAGAGGAGTATCACTGTGAAAAACTTTATTACACTCAATCTCCAAAAAGCTTTTTTAAATTGATTTCTAATAAGAATGAACTTGATGATGGAATAGCTGCTTACTGTACAAGTCTTGAAGAAAGAGCCGCATTGAGCATTCACTTTCTAGTTGATCGTGAGGTCCATGACAAAAAACAAACGGTTTTATTACCTCAAAGTCAAACTCATGAGTGGGGACACTTTATTGTTGATTTTGATGCTTATGATCCATCGATTAAGAAACAAGAGTTTAGATCAACTATGTTTATTCAACTGGATGAAGTAAATGAAGAGGAATTGGCTAAAAAAGTACGTCTTTTAAAGCGTACTATTGAAAGAACATTCCCTGAGTTTGCTAAAGCTAGAATAACTGAACATATTCACTTTGATTCTGAGTTTTTGATTAAAACAACTGATGATTTTGATGCTCACTTAAATAATACCAGTGATATTCACTTTGTTGGTATTGGTGCTCCAACTAATCGTGATAATGGAGAGTGGAATAGTTTAGTTTATGAAGCTAGAGCAATTTGCTCTCTTTCTGATTTATTAGCGGATTAAATAAATTTAAGCTGGATTCATTTCAAACAGGATTTATAATAACCTCATATTAAATAATTGAGGTTTTATGAAATTCTTATTTTTTCTAAGTATTCCCTTACTTTCTATTGCTAGTATTGTTCCAAGTGAGTTTAAGGTACTCGACTCAAACATTAGTGAAGTCACAGTTTTTAGTGATCGAGCACTGATTACTAGAAAAGTAACTCAAATTAATTCATCATGGATTAAAATTGAAGCTCTTCCTAATAACTTGGATAAGAATAGTTTAAAAATTAAGGCCATTGGAGCTGATTCAAAATCAATAAAACAAATTATTATTGGTGATTCATTTTATCAAAACACATTACCAAGTGATATTGATAAAAAAGTAGAGAAACTTAAAGACCTGTACCTGGAAAAACTAAGTTTAGAACAAGAACACTATCTCTTAAACTATGAAAGTAACTTCATAAATACCTTAGGCTTTGAGAGTCCTTATCAAAAGACCACAAATAATTATCTCATTTTCGAGGCCCAGACTAAGACAGTCGCAGCTGCGATCAATCAAATCTCTAATGTTTCTTTAAATACATATCAAGAAATTCAAAAAGTTGATGATAAAATTAAAAGTATTAATGATGAGATTAGAGTCTTAAAAACAAATCTTTCTTCTCATGATGAGAGACGCTCTCAGAAATGGCTTACAGATATTTATATCAATGTGGATAATAAAAATTTTAAAAAAA
>CEUD01042773.1_pt1 | contig 32741 bp, 22 predicted proteins | sample 356481 | NCBI WGS metagenome assembly CEUD01 (sample SAMEA2623314, study PRJEB7988) | marine metagenome | isolation source: saline water (ENVO:00002010), including | reverse complement strand
GTCAGAAGGATTATCGCCTATTGTAAAAATAGGATTATATTTAATTGGGTATTTTTCGCAAACTGAATCAAAATGGAAACAAAATAACCATTTTTTAAAATTATTTTTTAAATTTTTAAAAAAATTCATAATGAATTTTTATATATCATTCAATTTATTATTTTAATAATTTGATTAATATATATATTAAATATCGATTTTATATATTTATTTATAAGGCTGAAAAATTACAGATTGCTTTTGGATCAAATCCACCAATGCCATCATCAACACCTCCATTCATTACTCCTTCATTTTTATACTTCCAACCAGCATTTTGAATCATTTTAAATTGTTTATTTGCTGCACTTTCGCTAACATCATTACTAGGTGAATTTCTAAGAGTAATATTATCACTATCTCCTGATGCCGTTTTTAAATTATACTCAGTTGTTTTTAATTCACGTTCAATATCTTCACCAAAATTTAAATATCCAGGTGCTTCTTGAACATTTTTATTATCTTTTTCTAATTCAATTTCTGAATCTTTAGAAAAAATAATTGGTGTATTATTTTTAGATTTTTTAATAAAATTTAATAAATCACTTCTTAAATCTTCATCATTAATTACATCAGCATCATCTGTTGCAATTTTATTATTAGAGACTGCTGGTATTTCTTTAATTTTATCTTCTTCTTCTTCTTCTTCTTCTTTTTCAGTTTTTTCTTCTTCTTTTTCTTCTTCTTTTAAGTCATTATTTTGTTTCATTTCTTTATTTTCTAATACAATTTCATTAACTTTAATTAAAGCAATGTGAATAGCAATTGTACAAATCAAAAAAACTAATACCGATTTAATATTCATACTATTATATAAATATTATATAGATAATATTTCATCAATTAATTATTAATTTTAATTAATAATCATAATTAAAATTGAATATTAAAGAACGTATTAATTAATATAAAAAATTATACTATTATTAATATAATGGGTATTCAAACTTTTTTTTCTACTATAAGAAATAATAAATATTTATGCAAATGTGTGAGTGAAAGAAAAACTTCTATACATAAAAATAAAAATATAACAGGTCTATTCTTGGATTTTAATGCTATTATTCATGATATTAGTTTTAAATTACTTGAGCATTTGAATTATGAATATTTACAAATATTAAAAACTATTAAGGAACCAAATTGTTTCCAAATCAAAAGAAATATTTTAATCAATAAATTGAGAAATTATACTAATAAATATGAGATAGAATCTTCATATGATGAAGAAATGATGTTGACTGATTTAATAATTTATGAAGTAGGTATAGGTATAAATTCTATATTATTTGATACTTTTATTGATGAAGATATTATTAAAATAATCTATATATCAATTGATGGAGTACCATCAAAAGGTAAAATGGTAGAACAAATATCTAGATCATATTCAAGTCAATTTGTATCTGATATGGATAAAATTTTATTAAAAAATTATAAACATACTTTAAATACAAATAATGAAAAAAATAAGTATAATAAATATGTTTACGAAACAACGAAATTTCATTGGGTTAAATATCATATTCAACCAGGAACAGACTTCATGGGAAAATTAAGTTTCTCATTACAAAATGAAGATTTTTTAAAAAATATTGTTTTAAAAGATTTTAAAAATAAAGAATTATATTCTAAAATTTTATTATCTGATTTTAGAGAAGTTGGTGAGGGGGAAATAAAACTTTTGAACTATATTCGGCACTGTATTAAATATAAAAAAATTGATAAAGATGATATTATATCTGTATTTAGCCCAGATGCTGACGTGATACTATTATCTTCTTTAATTTCATTTGATTATATAAAAAACATTAAATTATTCCGATATGCTGATAAACGAAAAAATTTTAGATATTGGCTTATTAATATTAAAAAATTAAAAGCATTGTTATTTAATCATTTACAAAATATATCTAACACCGAGTTAAATTTAGAACATCTCCAAAGATATATTGATGATTTGGTATTTATTTTCAGTGTTTTTGGGGATGATTTTATTCCTCGTATTCAATCATATAATACGACAATGCATTTTGATTATATTGTAAATTGTTATACAAATGTTATTTCCGGTCATAATTTTATGACAAATACGAAAATGTTAACAATTAACAACAAAATATTTCATAATTTAGTGAGAATGTTAACAACCTATGAAGATAATGCTTTGGGTGAATGTTTTTTATACGACACATTTGATAATTTTAGAAAGTGGGATGGTTACGGATTACAACAAAAATTATCTAAATATGATGAATATTGGATGATAATATTAAATAAATGTATTGCTTGTTATAAGTTAATTAAAAATATTTTTGAAAGTAATATTAATGAAAAGGATGTCAATGATAATTTAAAAATTTTAAATGTAACACATTCTAAATATATAGAAATTTTGTATAACGAATTAATCATAACATCACCATCTAAATTCGATATAAATTATTATAATTGTAATATCAATTTAGACGATGAAATAAAAAAAGATAAAAGTGAGATAACAAATATTTTGAAATATTTCAAACAATATTATATTTATTATATAAAAATGCCTCGTATAAGAACATTAGTTTTAAAAAATAGACAACTAAATAATGAAACAAGTGATAAATACCAATATTCATATGATGTAGTTAAAAAAACATTTATTGAAATGAAAGACTCAAAACATTTTAATTGGACAAAAAAACTAAATAAATTTGAGAATTTAAATACTAAGCTTGGGTATATAGATAGTTTGAAGAATATTTCAAACAGAAATTTACCCTACTATTATTTCTCTGATGAGATTTATTATGGTAAAAAATTTGAAAGAACCAAAAATATATATTATAAGAAAAAATTAAATATAACTTCAAAAGACCAATTAGATAAATGTATTACACAATATTTGAATGGATTAATGTGGGTTTTTTTTTCATACAATGATGTAAATAATCCACTAATGAACAATTGGACATATGGAAGTCATAATTCTCCATTGTTACAAGATATTTTACAATTTTTTGTAGAAAATCCACAATTTGATATGAATTCTTTTAAAAACACTTTTCAAGAAAACAGTGTATTAAATACAAATCAATATTTTACACCATTTCATAAAATATTATATACAACACCAATTGAGGGTATAATAAAAGTACTACCAGAATACAAAAATATAATGGAAAATATTTCTAATCCAGATTTATTAAAAAAAGAATTAGAAAGACTTGGTATTAATGATACTCAACTCCTAAATAAAATTACAACTATTTTGTGTGATAAAAATTTTCCACGAATGGAAAACACTGCTCAAATTGTATTTAACAAAAAATATAATAATGTAATAGATTGTTCAGATGCAATGTATATTAGTAAATCTAAATTTGAAGTTTTAAAAACATTTCATAAAAATGAAAATTTTGACATTGATTTTATTTTCGTTATTAATAAAATAAATCAATTTCTAAAATTTAATAATAAATCTCTAAACAATTCTGTAATTGCTGATTTTTATTCTGAATAATAAAAAATATCAGTCCATTAAATAATTTATTCTTGTTCAATAAAATCAAAATCATCAACAAACAATGATTCCAAAGCATCATTTGTTTGATCTATTTTTTTTACAAACGTTGATACTACCTTTAATATAGGCATAGCATATACATATCTTGTAGCCACAATTTTTACTAAAATTTTGTCACCTTGTTTTAAAGTTCCTTTATCTTTGATTTTATCAAAGATTACTACTATAAACAAAGGTCCTTGCTGTGCAATTATATCACTTTGAAAAGTTGATAATTGCAACACATTACATTCAATTACATCATTAATTTTTGGAGAACATACAAGGGCTTCATATTTGACCTTGAAAATTACATCCCCTGAAAAATCACCTTCGTATACCATTCCTTCACTAATATCATCAATTTTTAAGATTTTATGAATATATCCATTTTTATTACATTTTTTTTCTCTTTCTTTTAGACTATTTAAAATAAAAGCAGAATAATCATCCAATTTTGAAGGTGGAATTCTAACAGATTCTACTAAAATATCTTTTTTAAAAATACGATGAGTCGTTTTAAAATTTTCCATAATAATATAATATAATTTAAAATAAATAAATCAATTTTATAGTTATATTTAAATAATAATTTTTAAATCAATTTATTTTAAGTAGTCATTAAATTTTTTTAATAAGGTATTAAAAACATTTGTTAGACAAGATATCTTATGAGTCGAATAGTCTCTGAGCATGTCATTTTTTAATTTATCGTAAGAATACCATCCTATTTTTGATATTTCTCCTAATTGACATTGATTTGTTTCATCTATTTCGAGAGATTTATTTGTCAAACAAAGGGCAAGATAATATACGGTTTTATAAGAAACATTATTTGAACCAATGTGTTGCTGAACAAAAGGTGGAATTTCTTCACAGAGTTCATAATCATTGGCAGTTAAACTTGTTTCTTCCCGGAATTCTCTTTCAGCACATTCTATGTCATTTTCATAACAATTTCTACGACCTTTGGGAAAATTCCATTCAGTTTCTTTGTATTCTGACAAGGTTGTTTGTAAAAGTATATCAATCGTGGTAAATTTAGAATTGATAATCACCCCTTTGATTAAATCGTCATATTTTTTAGATGCACGATTATATTCTGTTCTATTTATTTCTTTAAATTGATCATTAATCCATAAACTTTCCCATAAAACATTGAATGGTTCTGTTTTTATTAAGTTTCTTTCGTATATAGTCATCCTTGAGAATAAAATTCGTAAAAATTCAATATCAGTGTATTTATACTTACCACGTATAAATTCAACATAACTTAAGGTATTGCGACGCCGAACTGCTAAAAATTTAAGATTTGACGGAAATAACTTTTGATTATATTCTAATGGAAAGGGGTTAATTTGAATACAAATGATACCATAACTAGTTATTGGAGACTTACATTCTCTAAAATAATGTCCATACTTACCACAGTTGTTACAATATTTCCTTCTCTTTTTATAAAAACAGACACTATTATTTTCTACAGATTTCTTTGTTGAATCATCTGACATCTATATTTTCTGGTATGTTACTTTATAATAATATTTTAATGTTAAATCAAAAATTCATACATATTTACACATTTAAAAAAAAATTAAACATTATATCTGATTCTAATCTAAATATCGACTTATTTTAATCATAACAAACAAAGTCTTATATATTAAAAATTGGACTGGTATAAACAATTTATAAATTTATTTTTTTTTTATTTTCTTCAATATTTTATAATTTTGTGTTTCAAAACTAGGATATACTGAATACATAAAAACGTTATTTAAAAAAGAAATATTCTGTTCAGAAATACTTAACGACTTATTTGATGATTTTAAATATTTTTTGTAATATTTTTCAAAATTATTATTCTTTTTTACAGAAAATAAATTAAATTTCTGAAAAACTATATCCAAATTTTTTTCAAAAAGCATTGGTTCCGCAATTTCATTATTCCATCCCCAAATTGATTGCTTGATTCCAATCATTTTAGGATTTTTGTCCCAAAAAATATCATAATCAATTTCATCTCCATTAATCATGTTTTTACCATCTTTTAAAGTTATTCCATAAAATGGTTCATTATTATCATCACGTTGAATAAAATTACTAAAATCATTTCTCATGTGTTTCATAATATGATGACCATCTAAATAAGAACCAATAAACAATCCTTTTTTTTTATTTAAATAATTAACTACATTTTTCATAAATATTTCAAATCGTTTTTTATCCAAAACATTTTTACCCTTTTTCATAGTAGCAAACATGTAATGAATTACAAACATAATACTGATTGTGTCAAAACCTTGCCATTTTTCTTTTTTAGCAATTGAAAGAAAATTTAATAATTTTGTTTTCTCATAGTTATTATAACCAGCCGAACCAGTTTTAATATGTTTTGTTGCATCTCCCCAAATTGGTGTTACACAAATTTCATTATTTTTATAAATACCTTTATATGAACCATCTTCCATTTTAGTAAAACCCTTCTGTTCAATTCTTTCAACTAATCCTGAAAATCCTTCAGAATAATGCCTACCATAAATTTCTCGTCTTGAAGGATCTATTGCTAAAATATCTGTATATCCCGATTCTAACCATTTATTTAAATCTCCACCTCTTCCGCTTCCGATATCAAATAAATATTTTCTTGTTTTTCTAAGTTTTACTGATGATTCCTTAAATAATTGTCTCTTTACAAAATTTTGGAAAAATCTCCAGGTCATTCTTTTATCAGATGAACCTTTATTACTTACAATGTCATAATGTAATCCTATAGGATCAATATTAGTACAACTTTCCTGACACATTTTTTGATATTCAGACTCTTCATAAACTAATTCACTCAACTCATTTAATGTTATATTTTCTTCAATTGCTTTTAAAACACTTAAAATTGTTAAACGTGCATTAGGTTTATTTTTATCATTTCTAGGACGTAAAAATATCCATTCTTTTTTATCATAATCATATTCAAATTCAGCAATATCTTCCATATTTTGTAGAGTACGAATTCTACCATAAACTCCTAACAAACCATATTGATTTACAAGTCTTAAATTTTTATATGATTGGTCATTTACTTTAATCCAATGTTTATAAAGATCGTCTCCATGATATCTTCTCCAAATATTCGTAATTTTAATTTGACCATTAATATTTCTCTTTTGAGGATATCCATTGGCATGAAATTCTGTGAAATTTTTTCTATTATTGTAAATAACTCTAACATCAATGGAATGTTTATCTTTCCATTTCAACGTTGGAATACTACTAATATATGCAGAATTAATTGGTGTATATATCAAACCATCTAAGTGATATTCAAACAATTTTTCCCTATCATCCCATAATTTCTTTGTTTTTTTGAAAATATTTTTAAAATAAAATTTTTTAGGTCTTATTTCGATGATTTTTGAAATATCTTTTTTAATTTTTGATATAATCTTTTCTAAACATTTTAATCTATTAATTAAATTTTTACTTCGACAATCCTCTCCATTCATAAATAAACAATCAAAACCTAGAAATAATTTTTGTGTTTCTAAAAATTCACCATCAATTACGGAATTTTTTATTTTTGTTTTACCATCTTCATAAATTTTCACTTTCTGAAAAGTTCGTGGATTTATAAAATAAAAAACTCCATTATTATTAATATATAAATATTTTCGTTCCCCATCAGCTTTATCTGTAACGGAATACGGAGAATTTTGGAGAAATTGAATCTTATCTCGTTCTAAGGTTACAACTTGATTGGAAATATCTGTTTCTAATAAATCTTCTATTGAAATATCTGTATTATTATCAATATGAGTTTTATACTGTGATATTAATTTATTTACATTTGATATCATATCATCTACACTTGGTTTTTCAGCCATCTTTGTATAAGTTTCAACATCAAATTCAATTTCTACCTCGAATGATAAAGATAATTTATATAAATCTTGATTATTTTCATCATAATTAACTGAAATAGCAATAGTACTGTCAATTCTCCATACTTCATATTCTAACCAAGAATATCGAAATTTGATACGCTCTGCTTCAATATTTTCCAAACTCTTAGCAAATTGAACTAATCCTTTATTATTATTAGAAACTGATTTAACATAGTTATCCATCAATTTTTTCAGTGAATGTTTTTTTTCAATTGCAAATGTAACTCTAAGATGATTTACATTATCATTGGTTGTTTTTTTATTTTTTGATAAAAAGATATTACGAGTAGATATTTTTTTTTTATCTAATTTAGATTGAATATTATATAAATCTTCTTTATTTAATGTAAGAAAATTATCATAAATATCTTTCAATACTTTTTGGATAGATGCCCCAGTATATGTAGATCTTTTAACAATTTTATTATTTTTATCATCATAAAATCCTTCAAAATTTTTATATCTTGTATCAATAATAAAATTATAATTCTTCTCAGAAGAACTACTTTCTAATATACTTAAAAAAGCATTTCTATTTATATTTGGATAAAAGCTATTACGCTTATAAAAACCAAAACGAACCTCTAATTCATAATCTTCATCTTTATCTTTTTTATCTAAATTCGATGTTATAAATTGAAGTCGCTCTATTAAAGTGTTATTAATATCCATTATAATTATATATATATTTGATATATAAAAAATCAATTTTAATTAAGATAAATGTTTCATAATATCTGAAACTAATTCCGATTTTGTTTTATTCTTTAATCCCTTACCACTTTTTTTACTTTTTTTAGGATTAATACCAAATCCTTCAGAAATATTCTGTAAAATTAATAATTTCTTTTTCATTAAATCTTTTGAATTATATTCATTAGATATATCCTTAATTTTTTCTTCAATTTTTTCTTCAATTATTTCATTTTCAATTATTTCATTTTCAATTATTTCATTGTCAATTACTTCATTTTCAATTACTTCATTTTTAATTACTTCATTTTTAATTACTATATTTTGTTTTAAATCTTTTTCTATAACTTTATTAAAAATTTTTCTATTTGTTAATCGATTATTATCAATAGTATTTAATTTAACTACAAAATCTTTCTGTATTTTGTATAAAAGAAGTTTATAAATAAATGATGCGTTGGAAGTAAATATACTTTCACCATTAGACATTATGTAATATTGATACATATCTTTATCGTATTTTTCTACAATAATCGTTGATTTATAAATAGAAAAATTATTACAAGAAGAATAAAATATAATATCATTTTTTTCTTCATCTGGTATCACAACACAGATATTCATTTTAAAATAATCACACAGAAAAGAAATAAACAAAGGATCATCTTCAATTTCATTTCCCTCTTCAAAAAAACTTCTCAAAATTTTTTTTGTAAAACCACTTCTTTTACGATATTTATATTTTTTATATAATTCACAAGTATCAAAATCTGTTAATAATTTCTTCAATAGAATAGATTTAACATTTGAAGAAACATTAACTATGGCTTTATCACCACAACAAGAAATAAAAACATCTAAAAATTTAGATGGTTTACTTTTTATAAAATCATTTCCAAAAATGCTTTTAAAAACTGATATAGTAATGTTGTGATTTACCTTATTATTATTATTATTATTATTATTATTATTATTATTATTAGACTTATTTTCTTCTACTATAAGAAGCGGTTTATTTGAACTTTTTCTTTGTCTATTTGAAGAAAAACTACGTAGAAAATTAACTTCTTTAAAATTTTCATCTGTAAAATATAATACCGAAAAAAGAAATTCATAATAATTTTTATTTCTACCATAATTATTTCTCAATTTATTAATAATTTCATCAAGATTCATTTTATTCATTAATTAATAATATAATATAATTTTTAATTAAGATTATATTATTAAATTCACTTTTCATATTATTATATTCAATAACAATTATTATAATTTTTCTTTTTCAATAACTACAAAGTTAATACTCGTATCCATATTTTATTTGAATTATTAATCTCTTCAAAATATTTTAAAATTATATATAATAAATTAGCTACATCTTGTTTCTTTAAAACTAATTTAAATCCTTTTGGTTTTGTTACTCTTAAATTCCACCATTCATATATATCATCATATTTTGCAATATCATCTGCGAATTTTATAGCCTTTTTATCAGTTGTTTCACGTATTAGAGTAATAATTCTGGAAGAATCAATTAATGATCTAAATTCTTCTGTCAATATATAAGTTTGTATAATACATTTTAATTGAGACAAATTATAAGATAAACTAAATTGACCAAAACTTTCTCTTTTACCTTCTTTACAAATCATTTTCTTTTCTCTTAACCAGATATGATATTTAGGTTGTCCCCATAAATGTGATGATTTATTGTGATTTGCGAGAGATTGTATATTTAAAATTAAACCAATTAATGGAGCATTTTTAAGTTTTTCGTTTTCATCTGATATTGAAACATCCAACTCTTTAATTAATTCTGTTACCTTTTTGACCTTTCGTTTTGTTATTTTTGATACATCTATTACATCTAGTTCAGTACGAGGTTTTTTACCATGAACAATTTCTATATATTTAGATTCATCTATTTCACTCAATGACGTAGGAACTGCCACTGCTTGTTCAAATCCTGTTTTTTCATACATTGGGGAACGTTCAAAGTCCGATCTCATTTGTTTTTTTGAAATATCGTGAACATTAGATTGTTCTTCAAACGGTTGAAATATAAACATTCCACCAGAAGAAGTATTTCTGCCAAATATATATCCATAAATAAATCCACGTCCTATTTTCTTTTTTAGAATATTTATTTTTTTATTTTTTGTGGATGGAATCAAACTATATAATGCAGCACGAATTATATAATAATTTTTTTCAGTATATATTGGATTATCAATCAAATTTGAATCATTAATAATATCTTCAAAATTTAAAATATAAATACCTTCATTACTTTCAAATTTAGTTTTTATCAAATTTATCACATATATGACATATGGTTGATAAAAAATATCATCAAAAGTACTATAATCAATTTCATCGTCCTTTAATTCCATATCTTGTTTTGTAAAATATTCTATTTCACCTATATCATCTTCATCATCTTCATCAAAAGTTATTTTTTTCATACACTGATATCTATCTTCTGGTTTTAAAGTATTAACATTAATCTCTCTATTGAAAAGGCAATCCATTGCTGTTTCTTTTAAAACAGATTGAACATCGATAATCAAATTATTTAAAATTTGAGATCTCATATACATAATAACATCATAATGAAGAATATTTAATTTTGCCATATTAGAAGATACCAAACTTACATTTGATATCACATTTCCTGAAAATGGTTTAATAAAAGATTTTATCTCTTTTCTATCTATATTACCATCATATGCATTGTTATCAACACTTGTATTATAAGTTGATATATATTGATATATATTAACATTTCTTTCTGATGGTAATAATTGACGATGGGAACAATGACGAATTCCCCTACCAATTACCTGTTCTATACGAGACCTATTATGCCATGGTTCAAGAATATGAATTTGCCTAACATTTAATAAACTTATTCCTTCTTTGAAGACACTTGAACCTAACATTATTTTAATATCTAAACCATATTTATTTGAGTCGCTATTAAAAGCAGTAATTATATTATCTCTCACATTTTCTTCAATTTTACCAATAATACATACAAATGTCATTGGTTTAAATTCATGCATATTATTTTTATATTCACTGCGTTTTTTACCATCTTTATAACATATTTGTTCGTCTTTTGTAGGCTGATTATATGAGTGCCCTAATAAACCCTTAATTGTTTTGGCATCAGCAAAAACAATTTTACCATTACTGTTAACAACAACCAAACTAATCCCATTTGCCAAAAGTGCTTGAGCTAATACCTGAGTTCCATGTTTAATATAATAACTAAAAATAAAATATGTTCCGTTTGAGATATTGTGTAATATATTATATATTAATTTTCCTAATTTACAAGATATGCTTTTTTCTTTGTCCAGCAATTCTGATAATATTAATTTCTTTTGTGATATTCTATCAACGTCTAATACACCATAATTACCATATTGAATTAACTTAGTTAACATATCACCAGCAGTTATTCGTAATTTGTAAAATTTATCGTGTTTTACACTCATTTCACATGGAATCACTTTAATAATGTCACTGTAATTATTATTACGAATTGTTTTTTTAATTTTATAAATTTTTTTTAATTTCTCTATTTTATTATTAACAAAACTATGAATTGGTTCCGAATCTGGATAATGTCTTTTAGCAAATGTATATGGATTTTCAGTTCTAACATATGATACATATCCTTGTGAAATTATACGAAGAGTATTTCTCGATTCCTCGTCTTTTATATTATCATTTTCAAAAATATCAGCCACATCAATTCTATCATAATCATCATTAATTAAAAGTAAATTAAATAATGATATAATTTCACGAGGTTTATGATACATGGGTGTAGCACTTAACATAACTAGTTTAACATTTCGCGAATACTTTAAAATTAGTTCTAAAGCATCATATGGTTTAAAATCCTTAATTTTTTTAACACTATTTTCAGAAATATCTTCATCATCCTCGTATTTTTCCAAAGTAATTTCTTCATCTTTATCTGTTTTATATTTTTTTAAATTATGAACTTCATCTACTATAATCACTCGATTAGAAAATATCAAGTCAATCCATTTGATTAATGCCGCAGGGATAGGTTGATTAAATTGATATTTATCAATACTATACGTTTCTAATTCTTTTATAATTTCATTTCTAAATTTACCAAATGTCATCAAATCATAATATTTATCAATTAATGATAAAACACTTTTTTTCTTTTTGTCCATGCTTGAAAAGAATTCATAATTTAAATAATCAGCACCAGTACATTGATTATATCCTCTAGCTACATCATGTATTTCACGAATGAAATTACTTTTTACTGATTTTGAAAGTATTACTAACACTTTTTTACTATTTTCTGCTACTAAAGTTTTATAACTTTCCGCAATGGTAATAGAAGAACATGTTTTTCCTGTTCCAGTTCCATGAAAGATTAATAATCCATTATAATAGGTATTATGAGAGAGATAACTTTTGATTAATTTTTGATGAGATTGTAAATTAAAATTTTTATTTTTATTTGGACATAATTCCTCCTGAATATCTTCAAATTTATCAACATTTATTTCTGCTTGTTTATTTATTTGAAATTCTTTTTTTTGATATATTTTTTTATTAAATTCTGAATCTGTTGTTATAGGATAAAAAATATAATTTGTGTGTTTAAAATCTAAAAAATCTACAAGTCTTTCCCATGGTTTTTTAAACATTTTTTGTTCAGCCAATGTCAAAAAATGATTTTTTTCATTGTTTTCAATCATTTCTCGCATCGCTTTCATATTATTTTTATATTCCTCTTTTGTATAAATTTTATCTGAAGATATGTTCTTACTTTCTCTTTTTTTAATATAATGTAGTTTTATACTTTGCCATAAAGGTTCAAGATGTGTATTGAAGTAGTCCATTATTACATGTGTATTATCATCATCACCATTAATATTTATTAATGCTCTATCTTCATCATATACTTGTGCATATAAATCTTGTGGTAAAATATCTTCCTGAAGTATAATATCTTTATGAAAACTTGTCATATCTGGGAAAGGGAGAGCGATATCTTCCAATGAAAACTTGTCATTGTTTTTTTTACTTTTTCTAACCATTGAAACAATATATATATTATATACTTATAATATTAAATTAAATTAATTTAACTAATTTATTATACAATATCAACTGTTGTAAGAGAAGTTAGTAAATGTTGTAACATCGGAGTTTCTAATCTTGCTATCCAATTACCATGAATCCATAAAATATTTGTTTTAATTAAATTATATTCATTTAAAACTATTTTACATAAATTTTGTGTTATGTAATTATCAGTTGTTTCTAATAACATATTACAATCATTAAAACGTTCTGTTGTATATTCTGTATTTCTTAAATTATTTATTAATTTTAATAAAGTTTTATAAACAGATAACTCATTATTATTGGAGAATGGAGTTTGAAAATAATTTTCTATATTAAAAACTTTTGATATATCATAATAATCTAAAGAAATAATTCGTAAATATTGTATTAACAATGATGACGGAGTTCTAGTAGTTAATAATAATTTTTCTTTAGGAAAATCATATCGTTTAAGTTCATTCGCAATATAATGTTGGAGTGGAATTTTAGGATTATATTCCACGGACATTTCCATATATTTAACTTCCTCATTTGGATTAAATCCATATCTTCTTAATATTTTTTTGGAATCATAAATACCATAATTTATAAAAATTTCTTCACCAACTTCGTATGATTTATAAGTTATGTATTGAGATTGACCTTCAAAACCAATTACATCAGTTTTGTGATATTGTGCTGTCATTTGTGAATCACTTTTGTGATTAAATAAATCCATACCAGGAACACAACCATGTATATACCAACCTCGTGTAATAAATATAACATAAGCCCATTTAACTAAAATTTCTAAAATATTTTCCACATTTCCAAATTTTTCTAAATTAATTATTGGAAATTCTTTATTCTGTGTTGAGATAAAATCTAATAGATTTTCAAGAGCATCCAAAGTAGTTTGGACTTCATCTGCGAATGAAGATGAACATTTTTTCCAATCACTTAAATTTTCTGGTGTATTATTAAAAATAACATGATTTTTTAAATCACTTGATTTTGGTAAAGTTCGAATAAAAGGATAATAGAAAGATTTTTTACCCAAACTTTTTTGATAAACAAGAGAAATTACTATTCTATAAAATAATTGTGTTTTTATAAGATTTTTTGAATCATTTTGTATCCATTTGTCAATATTTGGTATGTCATAAACTAAATCTGGATGAATTTTACATTTTAAGGGAATTCGCATTAAAGATTCGTTTTCTTCAATATCTTTAATCGTATATATTGATCGCGATGTTATGCCATCTATATTAGAAGAAACAACTTTTATTGAAGGTGAAACAAATCCACCATTCTTTCTAATCCAATTTGTCATTTTATCAAAAATACTACTAGTCATAATTTATTTATATAATAAACAATATTAATAATTTTAAAATTTTTACTTACTTTCTTATAATATAGTATAATAAAATGAATACCAATTTTTTACAAAAAAAAAGGTACTATTTTGAGAATACAAAATATAAATATCAATATTATTTATTATATAAATTCGAAATAAATTTACAATTTAAACAAATTTTATACAAAAAAAAAATCACTTCAGATAAATATTTTGCATTAAAAAAAACATTTAATGCATTAAATATACAAAATTGTCCTAAAAATACTAATTTTATTGTGTATGGTAATACTGATTGTAAATATTGTTCAAAGGTAATTGAATTATTAATAAATACAAAAAAAAATTACTGTTATGTAAATATAAAAACTTTACCAAATAAACAAATTACTTTAATTCAAAAATTTATTAAAAATACAACGAATAATTATCAATATATTCCAGTAATTTTTTATAATGGAGTTTTTATAGGTGGGTATGATGATCTAAAAATTTTTTTAAAACGATATCAAAATCCTCAATTATCTTACTATAATAAGAATGACATTAAAATGCTTCGTAAAATAAATAAATAAATTGATTATATGAATAATTTAAATAAAACAAAGTATAAGATATACATAATATAATATATGCCACTTGTAAAACTACATTCAGAAAAAGAAACCGGAAATATTGAATATAAAATACGACTTTCTAATGATACAGAAGAAAAAATAAATCAATTAGGAACACAAATGTTATATCGTTTGTATCAAGGAAAAGGATACGTTATATATTATCTAGGTGTATGTGATAATGGAGATGTTCTTGGAATATTAGAAAATGATTTAGATAATTCTCTCTCTCTATTAAAAAAGGTATCAAACAAAATTGGAGCAGAATTAATAAACTTTATCAAAATAAATATTGAGGGAACTGATAAATTTTATATGAAAGTAATTCTAAAAAAAAATTTAGATTTAAGTTTAATTGATTTAAATGAAGATGAATATTGAAGATACAAAAAATTTATATAAGAAATAAACTATTAAAAATATTAACAATGGATATTAGTCAACACCACAAAAAAAAGTGGATATTTAAATATAAACCAACAAAATTTGATGATATTGTTTCTCATAATGAAATTGTAAATATTATCAAAAATAGTTTGGATAATTTACCACACATGATATTTTATGGACCAAATGGAATTGGTAAATCATCTTTGATTAACATTATAGTTAAGAGCATATATACTGTTTCCGATTTAAAACAAAATGTACTATATTTATCTGCTTCTGATAAACGAGGGATAGGAACTGTACGTCAAGAAATAAAATCATTCGCTCATCAAAGTGTATTTTTACAAAATTCTACTTTTAAAATGATAATTTTAAGTGAAATTGATTGTATGAGTTTTGAAGCACAATCAGCTTTGCGACGAATTATAGAAAAATATTCTAAAACAACCAGATTTTGTCTCATTTGTAATTCTATAAATAAGATATCTAAACCAATAATATCACGATGTGTAAAATTTTTATTCAAACCAATACCTGATAAATTAATACAAACTAAGTTATTAAATATTGCTAATGACGAAAAATTGAATGAAAATATAAAAAAAATAATCCCGAATATATCTAGCATTAGTAAAGGTGATTTAAGAAAATCTATAAATTTATTAGAAACATTATCAAAATCATCAAATATTTCTCATGATGAGATAAAAAACTATTTTTATTTTTTAACAGATCAAATTGATAATATATATATACAAAATTTATTGAATGTAATGAATGAGGGAGACTTAATTGGCATTAGAGAAAAAATAAAAGATATATTTTATCAAGGATATTCTTCAAAAAATATATTATACGAATTATACTCTCACATATTAAATGATGAAGAGATTAATGATAAAAAAAAAAAAAATATATTAAAAATATTAGGAGAAACTGACTATAAAATTACATTGGGTGGTAATCAAAATTTGAATATATTGAATTTTTGCTATAAATATACATTATTAATTATATTATAAATATACATTATACATTATTTATTATATTATTAATATAATATAGATATGGCTGAATTAGTTGCAGTAGGAGTATTTGCATTTTTATTAAATGAATTTGATAAACAGGATGAAAAACGATTTGATGCATTAGAGGTAAGAAAACCTGCCGATTATTCACAAGAAGTAAATAAAATATTAAAACTTATAACTACTGATTCAAATGTTTATCCAGTTGGTAGTTATAAATATAAGGTTCATAAATATCCAGGTGATATTGATATATTTGAAACTTTAAAATCATGTTGTTTATATAGCGAAGCTCGTTTTGCTATTTCAAAAAAAATACAAAACATTGCAAAAAGAATTTTAAAACAAAAAGATGTATTTTTAGGAGATTTTAAAGCTGGTATAGATGATAGATGGAAAATTTACATTGGAAAGACAAAACAAAATAAAATAGTTGATTATGATCGCAAATTAATTAAAAGAACAATTGACAATTTAAAATCACAAAATATTTTAACACAAAAAGAATATAATAAAATATTAAAACTTTTAAAGATTAATATCAAAATAACTGATTGGGAAAAATTAAAAAAAATTATTAATGACAAATACATTATAAGATGGAATATAGATGAAATTATTAAGGGTAAAAAAAAATTAAGAGGTAATAAAACATTATATTTGGATGAAGCAATTTCTCAAGACGCTACTTGTAAAATAGATATTTGGGCACAAGTAAATAATAGATACATTGAAATAACTAATTGGTTTTTAATAGTTCTAAAAAAAAAAGATGGAAGTGAAAAAGTATTAGGAATGGATTTAGGAAATTATATATCTAATATTGAAGAAGACATATACAAATATTCTTCAAAAGAACATAGGAATTCGTTAAAAGCTGCGAAAAGATTATTTAATAAATATAAATTTTTAAACAAAACAAAAAATGATAAATACGCCAAAAAATTAACTAAATTATCACCACTTTTTAGTAGTGATATGGCAAAATTATCACAAATAACCAGCGAATCAGAAGTTCTTCGCTTTATATTAGAAAAAATAGAAAATCCTCCACTTACGAATATATTAATTCAAATAAATGAATTTTTAGATAGAATATCTGAAATTGCATTGTCTTTTGATAAAGAAAAAATTAAACAAATTATTTCTAAAATTAATTCAACAAAAAATTTAAGCAAAATTATAAATTATTTAATTCAATTTGAAAAAATAATAGACAATATTGTAGAAATAAATTCATTTGAATGGATGAGAAAAGAAAAATTTCTTTTAGAAAGTGTTAAAAATGAACCATTAAAAAAAATTTCAGGAATTCCCAAAAAAATTAATACAGATAAATTGAGAAACTTTATTCATAAAGATTGGAAAAAAAATACTATTTAAATCATAAGTAATAATAATCAAATTTTTTTATGTAACGGTAATATAAAAATGTTTGAATTGATCGAAGACAATAAAAAATTATTACTAATTATATTAATATTATTATTAATATTTTCATCTGTATATATTAATCTAAATTCTACAAAAAAATTAAAAACATCTCAAGACACTTTAACAACCTATGAAAATATGTTATATAACATAAAAAAAAGAAATAATCAACAACAATATGAACCATATTATAAACCACAATATGAACCACAATATGAACCACAATATGAACCACAAGTTTATCAAGATAATGAACAAAATTCTAATAATGGGTATAAAAATAAAATATCTAAAAACAGTATTGAAGATTTGATTAAAGGTGTTAAAAAAACAAAAAAAAAGGATTTATCTACAAATATAGAAATTGGTGATCATTCAAATAAAATTGGTAAAAATATTGCTAATGTTAATGCCAATGCCAATGCTAATATAAATAAAACTATGAATTCTATTTTAGAATCTGATCAAAATTTTAATAGAATAACAGATTTAATTAAATTCAAAATGAATCCCACACAGAATCGTTCTCCTGATATGGAAAATAATATAAGTATGATTAAAACTGGTTGTAATAAAGATACTAGTTTTGAATTGTCTGGTTTTAATGGAAAATGGAATATGTAAAAATTAATATTAAAAAAGAAATAGAATATTAATTAAAGTAATAATATCTAAATTATATGTATATAATTTAGATGGTATTATATGAAAGAACGTATACATTAAAAGTAAATCTAATGGGTATAGTTGGAAATACTGAACTTCAATATTCTGATATGCTGGAAAATATTCATGTTAAAAAAGTAAAAACAATTACAGTATCTGTATATCAAAGTGATACATTCAATGTCATTAAACAAAAAATATGCAATGAATTGTTAAAATTAATTGAATATGAAAATGATTCTAAAAATACTGATATTAAAAAAAAAACATGTATTTATTGTTTTAATCACAAAAATAATAAAATTATATCTTCGAACGATTCTAACAATTTTGATATAGAAAGTGATGATGATTTATTTGAAGATGAAGATGAATATTATAATATGAGTAATGATTCTTTTGTAATTCAATGCAATACTTGTAAAAAACAATACAGATATCGTTCAGGATTAGATTTATCAAAAATAAAAGAAAACAAATTATTTTTATCTCAACCTTTACCTGTTCCAGAATTTTTATATTTATGGAAAGATGATGTTATATGTGGTCATTCAATATGTGATAGTACTAAAACTAATACTAAAGAAATTTATTCTTGTAAAAATTTATCACAAAATTTAGAAAATGAAAAAGAAGCATACAATTATATTAATATATATAATTTTCTAAATGAGAAAAAAAGTTATAAAAACATATCAAAAAAAAAATATATGGATTATTCGATTTTTACAAACTATTGGTCAAAATTATCATCTTATCGTAATAATGATGTTGGAAAATATATCCAAAATATATTAAGTGTTGAAACAATAAATGAAGAAAAAAATATTGGAAATCTTTTAAAAATCGAAGATAAAATTAACAATATCGAAGATGTAAAAAATCCAGAAAAAAAAATAATTGATTTTAAAAGTGCACGTTATAACTTACTGAATAATATTTATAAAAATACAATGATTATCGATAAAAACCGATTAGATTTTGAATCAACATTAAGTAATTTTATTAATAGTAATACAAATGAAATAGAAATAAATATGGCTTATTTTCCAGATTTTTATATGTATTACAATTACTTAATTTCGAATGATAATATAAAAAAAATGGAAGAAATTATTGGAAAAAAGGCAATTACAAAACATTTATCTAATTTTAGTAAACTTTATTGGCCATTTCTTAATTTTGCCAAATTTGATAATTTTTTTCAAAAAGATGATATGTCTTATTTATATACTCAAATAAATAATTGGAGATTTCATATCAAAAATTATAATAGTATTATAGAACAATTTAAACAAATTGTTCTCCCAAAGAGTTTTGATAAACAATTAGATTTTGAACAATATACTCATAAAATTTATGTAGAATTAAATGGTAGTTCAAAAGATATTATAAAACCATCATACATAAATTTACAAAAAGTTCTTCATTTGTATCCTGTTACTGAAAGTGTTCCATATATGACAATGTATCTTCCAAAAGAATCTAAATTAATACAAAAAATGACAAAAATAATAAAACAAAAAGGAATTCATCGTCAATTGAAATGGAAACTTGAAGAACCAAATATCATTCAGTTTAGAATGTTAATTCCAACTGAAATATCTCGAGATGAAAATTTATATATTCAAATTCAATTATATGATACAAAAACTATACGATTTACTATCAATTTATCATCAAAATCAAAAATATATGTTGATCAAATCGGAATGAAATTAATTATAACATCTATTAATAAATTTATTAAAACATTGAATAAATATAAAATTGGTAATTTAGGTATTACCATGGATGATACAAAAATTAAATTGGCCAATAATGATGTGTTAAATTGGGATTCTTTAAATTCTAATGTTGCGATTCAATCAATTAATGGCTCTGTATTAACAAATAAATTAATTAGTGAAGACGAGATTAAAGATAGAAGTGTTATTAATATGTTATATCCATATATAAAATTAGATAATGCAGGAAAAGGATCTATTTTAGATTTTCGTTTTTTGAGATTAGAACATTTTCGTGGAAATGAGGTTAAAAATAAAAAAGATGTCATGATTCATCAAATTTTAGACAAATATTACAAAAAATTTATTGATGACGATGATGATAATAAAGATACTCGAACAGAATTAACAGCTCGAACAGAATTAACAGCATATGAAAAAGACCAAATCATTGAAATTATGCAAATTGAATTTTCTATGACACCCTCTCAAGCAATCTATGTATATAATCACTGGAATCAATATAAAGACTCATTATATGGAAAAGCAAAAGGTTATGGTATTTTATACCAATTGAGTAAAACATCTCAAGTAAAGAGATGCGATATAAATAAATGTAAACCATCTGATTTATTAGATGAAAAATATCAATGGTGTATAATGGGTTTTAAAAGTTTTCACCAATGGGAATATTTAGTTAATTTTGTAAAAAAAATGCTATATCTAACATATAATATTAAAAATTTTAAAGATGTTGATACAAAAGATAAAAATTATGATATAATTAAATATTTTAACACTATTTATAATAAATTTGATAAAAAATTTGTAAATGATGATGATGATGATGATGAATTTATTAAGAATAAAATAGTGGGATTTTCTTTACTAAAAAGACTAAAACAAGCATATGATATTTCTATCAAGTGTCCAAATTGTGGTATGAAAATAAAGCATACAGATAAAGAATGTCGTTTTTGTAGAATCAAATTAGACCAAAGTCAAAGTAATTTATATGCAAAAAGATGTAGTGTTAATAGACAACCAATTGGAACTGGAAATAAAATAAAGAAAAATGCTCCAAAAATTTTGACTACAAGAGAACATGATATTAAATATATTAATAAAAATATTGATAATCAAACAGGTGGTTCTACGTCTGACAGAAAATCATTAATTGACATACGAGACAGAAAATTAAAAAAATTAAAAAAATATAAAGAAAGAAAAAAAAATAGAAAGGACAAAGAAAAATATCAATTAAAGATTGAAAAGATTGAAGATGTTATTGATCAATTAAATCATTTTATTCCTATGAATAAAAGAGAACAAAACCCCAGTAGATGGTTAGATGATTATGATCAAAATGAATGGGATGAAAAACAAATTACACGAATGTTAATTGAATTAGAAATACCAATTAGTTATATTATTAAAAATTTACCATCGACGCGAAATAAAAATAATAAATTTAAACAAATTTTATTAAAAATATTTACACCAAATAAATTTAATGCTACATATCGAAATAGATTTATTAAATTTTATGGCATAGAAGATGCTGTTAAATCAATTAAAAAAAGACACCCTGCCAAAAACGTTAAAATTAATATTGATAAATTATTACAATATCATGTTTGGAAATCAAATAAATTTATAAAAGATAGTAAAGGTAGAAATCCACCGGGTTGGCAAAAAAAAGAGTGTGTTTTAATTTGGAACACTTTAAATCAAAAAACAAAACATAAAGCATTAGATAAAATTACATTACATTTTAAAATTGTTAAATATTTTACAGACTATGAAATATCTACACTCAAATTTTTTACTCAAAAAGAACTTGAAAATAAAGACACAAAAATGAAAGATCCTTTAGATCAAGATTCATATGATGATAAAATCAATAAAATATTAAAACCTTTTGAAAATGGAAATATATTAGAATGGGAAGGAAAAGTAATTAAATGTCCAAATAAAAAAAAATCAAAACATATATATCCTAGTTTTTTAGATATTCCTGTAAGTAAATCAAAAAATATTCCTAATGATGTAGAAATTAGTGAATCTGATACTAAAAAAAATGTTTGTCATCCATGTTGTTTTATTAATATGAACAAAAAAACAAAACGAAATTTATTATATTGTACCGGAATAATTAATAAAAAAATTCATACTGATATGATAAATTCTGAAATAAAAATCGATGATTATATATCTAGTAATACTAGTAATAATTTGGTACATACATTTGGATTATTACCAAAAATTTTACATAAAGTATTTAATCATTATACAAAATTTGATAATCATTTTAATGCAAATATAATGAAATCTGAAGGATTTGTTTTAATGGGTGTTGATAAATGTATCAAAAACACTAACAAAAAGACACAAACATGTTCACAAATTAATTTAACTAATGACAAGTATTTTTGGCCAGCAATTTTACATTATACACCATTAAATTTTTTTGAACTTTTTAATAAAATTAGAACATATTTACAAGAAAATCAAGAAGAATTTATATCACTCAATCAAAATAAAATATATTCAAAATTCAAAACTCGTGTCCAAAGAAAAAAAAAGGAAAAAAATATTGGAAGTATCACTATAGAACAAGTAATAGAAGAATTTTTATTGTTTCTTGATATAACAATCCCTTCAACACAAGATGACCAATTTGATCGCAAATATTTAATTGATTTATTATCTAAACCAGGTATGATTCACAAGGATGGATTAAATGTAGTTATCTTTAGACAAGACCCACATAAATTACCAAATGATAATTACGACCTTGGTAATATATATACTTCTTGTTTATCCGATATTTTAATTGAAGATTATTATGACATAACTAAAAAATTTATATTTTTATATAAATATGAAAATAATAGTTATGAACCAATTGTTCTTAAAAAACCAAAAAAAAAAAATGAACCACTACAAATGTTCTTCGATTATAATGATAAGAAATATTCAGAATTAATGAATTTAATAAGTTCGTGGTATCAAAAAGGATGTAGTAAACAATATCTTTCTAGAAAAATTAAACGAGTTTTTTACAAAATATTTACATGTCGCCAAACTCTTGAATTATTTGAAAAATTAAGCGAATCTGATAAAAACTTAAAACCAATTGGTGTATTTAAAGATTACTTTTCAAGATGTTTATATATTTTGACAGCAGGAAAATACATAATACCTGTTAAACCATCAATATATAATTTTGGAAAATATCCAATATTAGATGTAACAGATAATTTGAAAAAATATACTAAAAATATTCATCAAACAATATCTTATATTGAACATATTAATGACACAATTGAAAAATCAAAACATAAATTCGGATCTGGATTCGGATATGAAATTAATGGTGTTTCAATCAAAAATTCAGCAATAAATTATTTAGTATTTGATTCTCAACTTAGTATACCAGTTAAAACATTGCCATACAAATTGACAAAAAATAACAAAGTTAAACTTACTAATTATAATACTAAAATTAATATTACTGATATTAAAGTATATGATAATGAAACAAATGTAATAATTACTGATGGCGATGATTGGAATAAATTTAATGATATTGAAGAAAATATAATTTCTCACGAACGATATGAGAGATTTGTTTTAGAATTTTCACAATTTTTACATAAAGATTCACAAGAAACAATGAAAGAAAAAATTATTTCATTAATAAAGAAAACATTTGCAAAACAAAATAAATATTCTATTTATAAACACAATAATATTTTTGAAATTAAAAAAAAATTATATCAACTTGTTTTTAAAATGTCTTTGAATATTATTACACATAATAAATATAATGTCAACACAAATGTAACAGAGAATGAATCTCAAATTAGAATAGCGTGTGCAGATAGAACATACGACAAACAAGACACAAAAAATTGTCATTTAACAAAATATTGTGAAATTTCTGATACATGTAAATTGTATGTACCCAGAAATAAATTTAAATTATTTATTGGTATGATAGTAAGTGAAATGCTCAAATATGGTAAAAGAGAATATACTCTCTCTGGAAAATTATCAGTAAATGTATCTGGAAGAATTTTAGATAATACGGTTAATCATATTGCTAATTTAGATAATTTTGTCGATAGTATTGATGGAGAATTTGAAAGAAAAACTCCATCTGAAAACTTATTATCAAAAATCAGATTAAATAAAGATTTGTAAAGATTTCTTTTATTTAAGAAATATAAGGACAAGGTTCAGGAAATTTTGGTAATTCTTGAATATAATTTTGCTTTAGAATTTTGTCTATTTTATTTACATGATTATTTAAATTATCTATTTGTCTATCAATGTTATTTATCTTAGTAGATAAATTAAGACATTGTTCATTTAAATTTTTAATTTGTGTTGTAACTGACCTAATAAGATTTTCAATACTTAAATTACCTTCAAATTGATTATTGAAAATTCTTCTACGCTTGAATTTTGGTTCAAAAAAAAAATCATTATTACCTTCTACACAGTGAAATTGTCGTTTTCTATTCATTTGTTGATTCATTAAAGATATATAAAAATTGAAAGATTATTTATAATTATATAATTTAATTCAATTTTTAATAATGAAAAAACCTAATTTTGTTAAGACATTACAAGATAATTCAATTGAACAAAGAACTGAAGAATGGTACAAAAAACGGACTACAATGATAACTGCAAGTGATTGTGGCACTATATTAGGGTATAATAGTAAATTTACAACCACTGATGATCTTTTGATTGATAAATTAAGTAATGTTAGATTGGATAACGTTCATTTACGACATGGCAATCATTATGAACCAATTGCTATTGATATTTTCGAACAAAAATATAAAGAAAAAGTTTGGCCTGTAGGACTACTTATTCATAAAAATAAAAATTATAATTTTTTAGGTGCTAGTCCAGATGGAGTTACTTCTAACCATTGTCTAGTTGAAATTAAATGTCCGAGTAGAAGAATAATTGATGGTTCAATTTCTTTACATTATTATGCTCAAGTACAATTACAATTAGAAGTAGCTGATTTTGAATTATGTTATTTTTATGAATGTTCTTTTAAAGAAGTTCGCACAAAAGGAGAATGTAAAAATAAAGAATATCGTGGTTATAACGAAGAGAAAGAAAATTGGTGGTATTTAGCTTATGATTATTTAAGACCAATTAAAAGAAATAGAAATTGGTTTGAAGATAATAAAGAAAAATTTAAACAATTTTATGATGAAATGATATATCAACAAAAACAACAAAAACAAATTAAAAAAAATTCTCGTAAAAGAAAACGACCCCCAAGTTTAATTAATGGCGGACAAACGAAAAAACGAAGAATTTCTCGTAGAAAAAACGTTTCAAATATTCCTTGGATTAATGAGGGAAAAATTAGAAACTATTGTATTGGTGATACTCTGTGCGATTGGTTAGAAATGTATGGTGCTGAAAATAAATATCAAAAAGAAACCAATAATCCATTTACCATATTAAAATTTAAAAAAACAAATCAATTTAAATCCAAAGTTATGAATACAATTGAGAAAGATCATAAAAATGATTGTCAAAGATTACCACAAAATTATGGAAATTATACATATGATCTTATACGCTCAACAAATGATTATATGAATAAAGGAACCAAAATTATTATTAATGGAATGTTACAAGATGAAGATAATAAAATTTTTACAGTATTCGATTTATTAATTAGAAGTGATTATATAGAAAATGTTTTTAATAAAAGAAAATTTAAAGCATCTGTTAAAAAACAATTTAAAGCAGATTCAACATATAGTCAAAAACACGATGAAGAATGGTTCTATATATCAGTTTCTATCAAATACAAAATTTTACCATTTTCTAGTAATGGTATGACATTAACAAATGAATCTGTAATGAAATTATATAAAGCACAATGTGCTTTTAAAAATAAAATTTTAACAAAAAACCAAGTTCATCAATCTGATATTACATTTATAATTGGAAGTGGATGGAAAATGACTAAAAATGGACAAAAATTTAAAAACAATAGATATAAAGATTGGTCACGACCTGGTTACATCAATTTAACAAACCAAGATAAAAACTATGTTGAAATGATTGATAATGCATTAATCTGGTATAGAGATGTTGAAAAAAATGGAAAAAAATGGAAGGTAGAACCAAAACCTACCAGAAAGGAATTATATCCTTTGATTTTAAGTAATAGTCCAGGATATTGGGGAGCCGCTAAAAAAAAAATTGCTGCTAATTTAAAAGAAATATCATTATTATGGCAAGTTGGACCAAGTAATCGGAAAAAAGCACATGAAAAAAATATTTATACTTGGGATAATCCCAAATTAAATCCACAAATATTAGGTTTTAAAAAAGGCACAAAAAAAGCAATGATTTTACAAAAAATTATTGATGTCAATAAAATGAAAAAAACTAAAATATTACCAAAGAAGATTGGAAATAATTTAGACAATTGGAAAAACCCTAATAGAGTAGAATTTTATGTAGATTTTGAAACTTTAAATTCACTTTATGGAGGAAAATCTATAATTTATTTGATTGGTTTAACTGTTGTTATTCCTGATAAAATAAAGAAAAAATTTAATACTAATAATAAGAAAAGATATTATGACTTTAAAGCAGAATCCTTAACCAAATCTGAAGAATATAGAATTATTGAAGAATGGTTAAATCAAATGAAATCTGTTCTTAAAAAATATAATTTAAAAAGAAAAGATGTTAATTGTTATTGTTGGTCTAATGCTGAAAATAGTTTCCTTAATGCTGCTAGAAAAAGACATGGAAAAGAAAATTCATCCAAATGGAAAGTCAATTTTACAGATGTGATGGAATTAATTAAAGAAGAACCAGTCGTTATTAAAGATTGTTTATCTGGATTTGGATTGAAATCTGTATCTAGTGCCATGAATAAACATGGTATGATTAATAAGAAATATGACACAAAATGTAGTTCTGGAGAAATTTCTATGGCATTTGCTATTAATTATTATGAACATAAATGTCAACAAGTAATGGATGATATAGTTGGATATAATGAATTAGATTGTGATGTTATTTATGAAATATTAACATACTTAAGAAAACATCATACATAAAATATATTTTTCTCACTTATCATTATATATATAATGTCTTTTCAAGTTATACCAATTATTTTAATTCCTGTACTTATTACCACATTTTTTCTTAAAATGCCAAAAAATATATCTAAACAAAAGATTTTCACAAATGTTACTAAAACTCCAAAATCCATTATGGATTTCAAATTAAAGGATAAACTTGATGATTTCGTAGAAAATCATTTTGGAAAAAAATATATTGTTGATACTTACACTATTGTAAAATCAGATACCAATGTACTAACAAAAATAACTGATATCAAAATTAAAGTATTTATAGTAAAAAAAAATTCAAAAGCATGGAATAATTCTAATAAAATTATTCTTATGTCTATTAAAATTACCCCAACTGATATTAATATTTCACATATTTCGCAAAATTCACATCAACTTGGAGAAAAAATTGTACCTCAAAATTCTAATTGTCAAAAATAAATTACACTTAATTCCTGTTGTTTATTTCTTTGCTTTTATTATATATTATAATGTCTAATAAAAACATAGATCCTTTTTGGTTTAGCGATTATTCTATTATTTTTGATAAAAATAGATTAACAGAATTTTTTCCAGCAAATGACATGGAATACACTGAAAAATTAAATTCTATTTTAAGATTCTCGATATATATAGCAATCGTTTTATTTGTATATAACAAAAATATTAATGTTATATTCATCCCTATTGTTTCAGGGTTAATAACTTTATATTTATATAGATACTTTAGAGATGAAAATACTGGGAAATCATTAGAAGAACTTGGAAATATCGAAGATGAATGTATAGCCCCTACAAAAAACAACCCATTTATGAATGTATTAATGTCCGATTATACCGAACAACCTGAAAGACCAGAAGCATGTAATATCAAAAAAGAAGAAATTAAAGAATCTGCTGAAGAAAATTTTAATCATAATTTATATAGAGATGTTAGTGATGTATGGAATAAAACCCACTCACAACGCCAATTCTATACCATGCCTAATACACAAATACCAAATAAACAAAGAGAATTTGCTGAATGGTTATATAAAACAGATAAAACTTGTAAAGAAGATCCTAAACAATGTATTCGTTTTGAGGATATAAGAACTAATCGACCTATATCAATAGAAGAAGCACAAAAACAATCTTAATTTTTTGTAATATCTTTTAAAAAAACATCTTTTCTTACTCCTTCATTTTTTCTTACATCATCTATAATATTTGGAATCTCTTTATTTGCAGAAGAATACTTCTTTAATAAATCCCTTATATTATTAAAATTATTATCTATTCTTTCAAGTCTTTTGCTTTTTGTATATAAAGTTTTTTTAATATATTGAATATTTTCTACCATATATTCTAATCTTGATATTATCTCTGTTTTTAAATATTCATAATCTTCCGGAATTAATTTATTTACTTGTTTATCATATGATCGCAATAATTTTATTATCTGTTTGTAATAATTATTACGATTATTAATTTTATTAAATTGGAGTTTGATATGACCATCTCTCTCAATAACCTTTGTTGTAAGAGATTTTAATTCTTTTTGAACTTCCTTTACCTTTTTATTTACACTTATCTTCTTTAATTCTAACTCTTTTATCTGTTTCTTTAATATTTTTGAGTTTTCCTTTAATTGTGTATAAAGTGTAATTAATTCTAAAATAATACTCTGAATATTTATAGTGATTTCTGGTATTGTTTTTAAAGAATCAAAATTTTCCTTAACATTACTTTTAAGATCATCTAATGAACTATCCAATGTTTCTATCTTTTTACCTAAATCACCTAAAAAAGAAAACTGATTTTCATATTGTTTTTTTAGTTTATTTATCCTTTTATCTATATTTCTTATGTTTCTATATTTCCGTTTATCAGTCATCACTTATTATTATATATAATATATTATTATTTTAAATTTCGATCATTTCTTGATTATCCAATTTTTGTTTTTCATGTGCTTTAAAAATAAATTCCCATTCTGTTTGTAAATCGTTATTTATCTTTACAATACGTTTAAATGAATCTGCTAACACTTTTGCATATTTTGTTTCATCACTCTTTTCATCATTTAAAATTAAATATAACATAATCTTTCTATCAAAAGGATGTTTCATTTTATAATAACTATATTTAACTCTGTCATCTTTTTGTAATTCCCTTGATAAAATATTACCAATTGTATGACCTTCCCCCTCAATCACAAAACAAACACCAGCAAGACAATTCTGATTATCAATTTCTATGTCTTTATTTTGTAAATCAATTATTTTTTGATTAAACTGATACAAAATTTTTGAAAAAATATTATACGGATCTACCAAATGTGATTCTAATTTAAACGAATATACATACTTTTTATTATAATACTGGTCATTAAAAATAACAGAATCATCTATATCCATAATACCATCATCTACTAAATAACTTTTTACACCAGTTACTATCTTGTTTTTAGTATTTTCATTAAAATTCTTAAAACCATAAGCACCTACACTATTATCATACAAATAATGATGAGGGTTTAATGATAAAGTATCTTTACAATATTTTCGTAAATTTTTCTTACTACTTTCACTTAATTTATTCCATATTTCTTCTTTGATACGAACATCTTCATTTATTTTAAAACAACAAACTGAAACCGGTTGAAATTTAGCATGTTTCTTACCATTACCCTTAATTGGATACATTTTTAAACTGATTTTCTCTCCATGTCTTAATTCAACTAGCAAAATATTAGGTATAATATCTATTTTACCAGATATTACCTTTAAATCAGAACTTGTTACAAACATTTTATCATAATCAGAATTACTTACATCCAATTCTACACAAATATTATCAATATTATCAATATCAATTTCTAATGGTATTAATGATAACCGATGAGATAAAATCTCATTATTAATAATTGATGTATTCGTTTGTATAATTATATTGTCAAAAGCAATACCAACAACATCTGATAAAACAATTCTACGAAATGAATTTACTATACACGTATCCAAGTTATAAATATTCATCTTAAGTTCAATGTCATCGCTAATTTCTATATTTTTAAAATGATTATTCATTATATTAAATATATAATTTGTAATTTGTTATTTAAATATTTTAATCAATTTTAAATAATATTTTTATTTCGTTTACATTCTTATTATTTTACTATCAGAATTATATATAGAATGTATCGTCATAAAAATAAGAAAAATTTAAGAAGAAAGAAAAAAAGACAACAAATCGCCAAAGATTTTAATTTACCACCCCCAAATAGAAATCCAAATTTAAATACAGGAGGGGAAAATAAAAAATCCTTTCCAGTTACTAATCAAACTCAAAAAATAAGAACACAATATGCTGAATGTTACTATAGCAATCAATGTAAATATTGTAAAGAATTGCTAGAAGAAATTAATCGTTTTAATATTAAAAGTGATAAAATTATATTAATTAATATAGATGAAAACAGAAAAAATTTACCACCACAAGTTCAACGTGTTCCAACAATACTTGATAGAAATGATTCTAAAATATATGTTGGAGAGGAAGCTTTTACTTTTATTACAAATATTGTTAAACAAGGCAGCGTTAATGTAATGGCCGTAAATACTGGAGTAGCAGCCAGTTTTTCAGAAACATTCGTCACATTAGATGGAAATGACGGATTTAGTAATAACGCATGCCTAGATTCAGCAAATTTTAGTAGTGTTGAAGATATGTCTCATATTAATATAATTAATGAAAAAAAAGATGATCAATTCATTGGAAATGATTTTGCTCAAAAATTAGAAGAATTACAAAAAAGTAGACAAAATGATATTAAGCAATTTAAACATTAATTAGTTATACTGTAGTTTTAAATTAAAGATTATTAAATTTATATTAATATACGATGAGCTACGTTCAGGCATTTAACAAGCAATGTTTAAATTTTTTAGGGGAAATGGCCAAAACATATCCAGAAAATAAAGAAATTTTACCTATTAAAAACCAATTTCTTTTAATAACAAAAACAAATGAAAAATGGGGTATTCAAAATTTTATTGATACATGTTGGAAATTTTATCCAAATATTAAAGTAAATGATGAAAAATTCTTTTTGGAATATGATCTATCCGGAACTATTTTGGATGATCTAAATTTAAAAGAAATTTGGACACACGCAAACGAGAATACAAAAAAACAAATATGGTTATATATTAAAGTAATTTTCAAAATTGTTGAAAAATATACCAACTCCAAGATATCAAAGAAAAATTCTGCGTAAGACTTGTTCTTTTTATTTGTATAGTAAAATATATATTCTATAATGGAAGGTGGATTAAACACATTTAAGACCTGTTATTGTGATTTTATTAATCAATTAATGATATATGATGATCAAAACAACACTATTAAAACACATGTTGATAAAATTGATTCATCAGAAAATTTAATATCCGATATACTAAATAATATGATAGATGAATTACCAACATATATTGATAGAATTAAAGAAAATGATTGGACTGTCTTTGATAAAGATTCTGAAATTAATTTTTTAAATGATATAAATATAAAAACTATTTGGGAAAATATTGAAAAGAAAGATAAAAAACAAGTTTTCTCTCATATTAATTATTGTTATACAATCGGCAAATTTGTAATGGGAAAAGCAACACTTGATGATATAAGAGGATTATATAACAAAAAGGAAGAAGAAGAAGTAATAGAAGAAGTAGTAGAAGAAGTAGTAGAAGAAGTAGTAGATAATGAAAATATTGAAATCGAAGAAGCAACTATTGTCGATGGAAATGGTAATGTTCTAGAAAAACAAGAAGAAACACATGTAATTACAGAAGAAGAACAAGAAAAAATTATGCAAGATTTAAGTGGCATTACAAATGATTTAGAAGAAATTGAAAAAATGTGTAGAAATACGTTGGGTGATGAACATTTAGATAAAATGCAACAACAAATTCAAAATATGATTGGAAATATGTTTACAAATACTACTGAAAATACTGAAAACACTGAAAATGCTGAAAACACTGAAAATG
>CEUD01120337.1_pt1 | contig 32964 bp, 25 predicted proteins | sample 356481 | NCBI WGS metagenome assembly CEUD01 (sample SAMEA2623314, study PRJEB7988) | marine metagenome | isolation source: saline water (ENVO:00002010), including | reverse complement strand
TCGGCTTGGGTGTAGCTCTCGGTGGGCTCGATCATGAGGCCGAGGGCTTCGGGCCAAGCCACGGTGGGCGCGTGAAATCCGAAGTCGAGGAAGAGCTTGCCGATGCGGGGCGCGGCGTCGCTCTTGCGTAGGCCGACACTTTCGAGCGCCCCGAAGTCTTCGGTTTTGAGCGAAAGGATAAATTCGTGCATGCGCGGTTCGGCGTCGGAGCCCGTCGGCAAGGTTGCGTAGTCTTCGCGCAATTGCTCGTGCAAGTAGCGGGCGCTCAGCACAGCCATGGCCGACATGCGGCGCACGCCTGCGTGGCCGAGGCGCAGCAGGTAAGTGAGGCAGCGCACCTTGTGGGCGAAGTTGCCCCAGTGACGATGGAAGGAGCCAATTGACTTTTCCGCTTTGACGGGTGTGTAGGTGGTGCCGTCGAACTCGATTTGGTAGCCAGGCAGGAAGGGCAACAGCTTGTCACTGACGGCCACGATGGCATCGCCGGGGCCGCCTCCGCCGTGGGGGATGGTCCAGGTCTTGTGTAGGTTGTTGTGCACTGCATCGACACCGAGTGCCCCGAGGTCGATCCAACCGGCAATGGCGTTCATGTTGGCGCCGTCCATGTAGACCAGGCCGCCGAGTGCGTGGATTTTTTCCGCGATCTGCTTGAAGGAAGTCTCGAAGATGCCGGAGGTGTTGGGGTTGGTGATCATCACGCCCGCGATGCGTTCGCCGTATTCTTCGATGCGGCGGTCGAGGTCTTCGTTGAGCACGCGGCCCTCGGTGTCGGCTTCCAAATAGACGATTTTGCCCTGCTTGCCGCCGAAGCCGGCCATGGTGGCGGTGGCGAAGTTGGTGCCGTGCGCCGAGCGTGGAATCAGGATGATGTCACGTGTCTCCCCCTTGTCGCGGTGATAGGCTTGGAATAGTTTGAGTCCCACCAGTTCGCCCTGCGCGCCTGCGAGCGGTTGCGTGGTGACGCCGGGCAGGCCGGTGATGCCCTTGAACCATTCTTGAATTTCGTGCAGCACCATCAGACAGCCCTGTGAATCTTCGACCGGCGCTTGCGGGTGCAGGTCGGTGAAGCCAGGCAGGCTGGCCGCCCAGTCGTTGACCTTGGGATTGTATTTCATGGTGCAGGAGCCGAGCGGGTAGCAACCGTCGTCGGGGCTGACGTTGAGTTTGCCCAGTTCCTGATAATATTGGATCACTTCGTCGGCGCTGTAGCACGGCAAGCCCGGCGCGGTGGCGCGGATTTTCTCGGCAGGCACGGCGGCCAATGTTTGCGCGTCAGCTGCGGGCGCTCCGAAAATAGATTCAAAGGCCGCGAGCAGAGCGTCGAGTGGTTGCTCGCGATTGGAAAAGGAGAGCTTTAAGAGCTGACGTCCATCTGCGATGCGATCGGAAACATCGGCCCCAGCCAATACCCCCGCTGCGCGAGCGGCGGTTAGCACGGAGGCGACCGGTTGGGAGAGCTTGAAAGTCACCTCATGGTAACTTGTGGATTGCGGGAAGGCCAGCTCGACGCCATCGAAGCGAGTCAACTGGGCGACCGCCTGGCTGAGCTTACTGCGTAGATCGCTTAAAATCTTTTCGAGTCCAGAGTCGCCGCGTTCCAGCAGCGCAGCCCCGACCAGTGTCGCTATGAAGGCTTGGTTCGAGCAGATGTTGGAGGTGGCCTTGTCCTTGCGGATGTGTTGTTCGCGGGTGGAGAGCACGCCGACGCGGCATTCGCGGCCGGCGCTGTCTTTGGCCTTGCCGATGAAACGGCCAGGGGCGGCGCGCACGCCGTTGCGGTCTTTGCTACTGAAACGCACACCGAAGAGTCCGAGTCCCGGGCCGCCGAAGTTGGGAGCCAGTGCAAGGTGGTGGGCTTCGCCGACGATGATATCGACGCCATTTTCGCCGAAATCGCAGGGAGCCTTGAGTCCGCCGGGTGCCAGCAAGAGCGGATCGATCACCGCGATCGTTTTGAGCCCGCGTTCAACGGCAAATTGAGTGAGCGCATCGACCTCTTCCAGTAAGCCGAATGTATTGACTTGGGGGAAGACGATGGCGGCGAGGCGATCTGCCGCATCCGTTGCGGCCGCGGCGAGCGCTGCTGGATCGATGAGGCCCGTCTCCGGATCGGCGGGCACGCGGATGAGTTCGATTTCAGTGCCTTCTGATTGAGTGGCCAGCACTTCCAAGTCGCCCGGGTAGAGTGTTTCGGGGATGAGAGCCGCTGATTTGCCACGGCTCATACGGATGGCGGCGCAGATGCCCTCGAAAATAGAAGTCGAGCGGTCGTAGAGTGAAGCGTTGACCGCTTCGAAGCCCGTCAGGCGGGCCATCGAGCATTGGTAGATCCAGTGCGCCAGCAAGGTGCCCTGGCTCAGCTCTGGCTGATAGGGCGTGTAGGCGGTGGTCATGTTGCGGATGTCGCAAATCGGCGCGATGACCGGGGACGGCACAAAGTCGGGCACGCCGTCGCCGAGAAAACTGGTGCCGATACGATTCTTGGCTGCGATGGCGCTGAGGCGCTCTTTAAGTGCCTCGTATTCCAGCTCCTCCGGCAGCTCCAGCTCGTTGGCGAAACGCACATCACTGGGGATGTGGTCGAAGAGGTCGTCCAGCCGTTCTTTGCCCACGGCGTCGAGCATGGCGCGAATGTCAGTTTCGCTGGCAGGAATGTAGTGGCGCGCGAGTTCGCGCTGGTCGGCTAGGCTGGTGTGCATGGTAGGATGGTAGAAACTGCGTTAAAATGAACGATCCAGACTTGTGACGCTGGTAAACACAATAATTTTTCTGAAGCTCTTCTTTTGCTGAGGTAAGTATCTTTGCGCGAAACTTGACTTTATGAGATGGAATTGAGTTTCATTGCCCACGAGTCTATAGACCTTGATTTTTTCGTTAGGGTCTTCGCTCGTGTCGCATCAGCGATCCTTAGAACTCGCAGCCAACACTTTAGCATTTTACTAGCAACTGATACATCTTATGCCCAGCGTACTTCAAATTCCACTTCACGATTTTCATGCCGCTCAGGGCGCCCGGTTTGTTGCTTTCGGTGGCTGGAATATGCCCGTGCAATACAGTAGCATCTTAGAGGAGCATAGGGCGGTGCGTGAAGCAGCCGGGCTTTTTGATGTGAGTCATATGGGCGAGTTTTTTGTGCAGGGCAGCGATGCGGCTCTGTTTTTAGACCGCTTGGTGGTGAATGCTGTGGCCAGTGCGCCGATCGGTAAGGCGGTCTATTCTCCCATGTGTAATAGTGAAGGCACGGTGGTGGACGACCTAATTGTCTATCGAACCGGGGAGGAGGAATTTCTGGTTTGTGTCAACGCCGGCAACATCGAAAAAGACTATGGCTGGTTCTTAAAGCAGGCCGAGCGTTGGGGCTTGGAAGTTAGCATTGAAGATCAATCCGACGATTACGCACTGTTGGCGCTGCAGGGACCTCAGGCAGAAGCGATTTTACTGGCAGTGGGCATTGAGGAAGTCGCCGGAATTAAGCGCTTTTGGCACCAGTCAGTGACATTTGGAGGTGAGAAGATTCGCATTTGTCGCACCGGCTATACGGGAGAAGACGGTTTCGAGATTTACAGCTCGCCCAAGGTGGCCGAGGTGTTGGCGAAGCAAATTATGTCCGAGGGCGAAGCCATCGGAGTTAAGCTCTGCGGCTTAGGGGCGCGCGATAGTTTGCGCCTGGAAGCGGGCTTGCCTTTGTATGGGCATGAGTTGAGCGACCAGATCACTCCGTTTGAGGCCAGTCTCGATTGGACGGTGAAGTTGAATAAGACCGACTTTATTGGCAAAAATGCGTTGACGGAGCAGCAGGAGAATGGGATTCCGCGCCGCGTGGTGCATTTTAAATTAGAGGGGCGCCGTATTGCTCGCGAGGGCACACCGGTCATCAATGAGGCGGGCGATTCAGTGGGGCAAGTGCTCTCTGGCACTTTGTCGCCCATATTGGGCTGCCCGATTGGAAGTGCCATCGTGTTGACTGAGGCGAAAGAGCAGTCGCTCTTCGTTGACTTGCGTGGCCATAAACTAGCGCTGCAAATTGCGAAGCCTCCACTGTACAAGTAGTGGCATGATGCGGGTCTTATTCGCTGTGCGGCGGGAAATTGACTAAGATGTCGGAGACGATCTGTTGCACTTTTTCGTCGTTGGGGGCGCTCCAGCCTAGGCGTTGTGTGTAGGTGCCACGCCAGACCAGTTCTTTGCTGGCTTGGTCGATGATGTCGACGATGAAGGTGCCTTCTTCGTATTGATTGATGTCGATTCGGCTGAATGCGCCGTATCCGTGATAGGGATAGCGTCGGAAGGGAGTGGGGCCGACTCCGAGGTCGTTGACTTCGGTTTTGGTTTTGGTGATTGTGTTAAAGGTGACTCGGAAGTCCGGTTCAGCACAGCCTTGGTTCATGCCTTTGGCTTGGAGCGTGCGGCTAAGGGCTTGCTCGATACGTCGGTCTACAATGGGGCTGAGGACGATGTCCTGATAGTTGGAGCGCTCTTCGCGGCTATCGATCACGAAGCACTTGTAGCTATTGATCTTGGCCTTCGCTGTTCGGTCGTAATCGACAGTTGTGGGCGAGACGCAGCCGGTAATTAAAATGGTCGCTAATAGGAGAAGTAGAGCGGTGGGTTTCATCGTTATAGATAGAGTAATTGAAGTAAGTGCGATTGCAACTGCGAGTTTTTGTGTTGAGTCGTCGCCGTGCGCTTAGCGTCGGTATCGGAAGCTGTGGGCTCTTGCTGGGCACGACGTGGGACGGGGTCTGAAGAGCCCCGCTACTTTGTGTGGGTGCTCGAAAGCTTGTCATGGCTTGGCGGCTCGCTTTTATTCGGCGCATGAGAGCGGTGATTCAACGGGTATCGAGTGCGAATGTGGCTGTGGCCGGCGATGTGGTCGGTGAGATCGGGCAGGGCGTGCTTGTCTTTCTTGGCGTGGGCCAAGAGGACAGCGAGGCGGATGCAGATTGGTTGATCAAGCGTATCGTTAAACTGCGGATTTTCGAATCGGAGCCGGGAGGGCGTATGGACCTGTCTTTACGGGGCATCGGTGGCGAGGCCTTGGTCATCAGTCAGTTTACCTTGTTCGGCAGTCTGAGAAAAGGCAATCGCCCTTCATTTAACCGTGCAGCGCATCCGCAGCAAGCGGTGCCGCTCTACGAGTATTTCGTAGAGCGGCTCTCGCAGACTCTGGGCCAGCGGGTGCCGACGGGTGTGTTTGGTGAGCGCATGCACATCGAGGCTCACAACGACGGGCCGGTGACGCTGGTGGTGGATACTAAAGAACGCGACTTTTGAGAGCCGCGGAAATTAATTGCGGTGTGCTTCGATGTTGATGGTAACTTCGACCTCGTTGCCGACTGCGGGTTGTCCGCCTGTTAGGCCCCACTCGGTGCGGTCGAGTGTTGTGGTGGCTTCCCATCCGGAGAGGTAGATGCCGCGCATGCCTTCGGCAAAACCGAGCACTTCGACATCGAGGGTGACGGGCTTGGTGATTCCGTTAAAGCTGAGGTCGCCAGTTACTTTGTATTCGTCTTCGTCGTCGGTGGCTTTCCACTGAGTGGACTTAAATGTCATGACGGGATATTTCGCTGCGTTGAAGTAGTCGTCTTCTTGCAGGTGCGCGTCTCGCTTTTGGTTGTCGGTGTCGACGGACGGGATTTGAATGCTGGCTTCAACCGAGCTCTGGGTGAGGTCTTCGCGGTCGATTTTGAGCGTGCCTTCAAACTCAGAGAAGTTGCCTGTAGTCTTCGCGACGAAGTGGCGAACGCTGAATTTGACTGAGGAGTGGGACTTATCGATGGTGTAGGTCTCGACTTCGGCATGAGCGCTCAGCGCTGCGAGCATGGAGGCGGTCAGGAGGAGGCATGTCTTCTTCATTATGGTGTAGGTTGGTAGCTTGTTCGTGTGTCGTTACTGCTGTGAGCCATACGACGGTGAATATTAGATAAATTCAGGAATGTCTTCTTTGGTGCCTTTGACAGAGAGAATATTGACTTGTTCACCCTCGACCCAAATTTTGAAGGCTTTGCCAGAACATTGGAAAAGCTCAGGTTCCAGAGGCAGCTTGTCGGGATAGGTGCTCTTGTCTGCGGTGATGAGATGGTAGGTTTGCCCGCCCTTGAAGCAGATCATGCTCAGTTTAGCGCCTTCATACTCGTAAGTGATGCAGCCGATGGTGGGCATCTCTCCCAGGCAATCCGGTATAGTGTTGGGCGTGGGTGAGTGCTTGCTGGCCAGGAAGGTGGTCAAGTTTTCTGCACGATCGTCGCGTCGCTCCAGACGGGGGGCGGTGAGTTGATCAATCTCATTAGAGAGAAACTGGATGACGGGCGGCAGACCTGCGACGGCAGCCGACTCTTCCAGTGTAGATTGTGTATTTCTGGGCACATTCATGATCGCCATCATGATCACAAAGAGTGCGGCGATTCCTGTCCAGGGGCTTTGCCACCAAGCGCGTGGACGCGTTGTGTGAGGCGCCTGCTCGCTTGGCTCCGCAACGGGGCCTTGGGGCGCTGCGCTGGTGAATGGGATGGCGGCATTCACCGTATCGGTGGCTGGTTTCGGTGCAGGTGCGGATACAGGTGCAGATATAGCTGCAGGCGAGGGGGCCGGGGCATGTGCTTGGTGCAAGCGCATGCCTGCCAGAATACTGGCTTTGAGGTCGGCGGGCACTTCGATCGAATTCATGTGCTCACTGATTTGCGCATCCAGTGCTTGCTGCTGGTCGAACCAAACTTTGAGTTCGGCATCGGTTTCAAGCAGAGCAAAGGCCTCCGCTAGCACGGGGTCTTGGCGGTCGTCTACATTACCAGGGCGGCAGAGTTCGAGGAGTTGTTGGGCTTCTTCGCGGTTCATAACGGTGACTCCTTTAAGCAGTTTCGGTTTCTTTGCGTTTGAAAATGTCGCGTAGCTGGGCTTTACCCCGGGACAGGCGCGACATGATAGTGCCGATGGGCACGTCCAAAATTTCGGCGATCTCTTTGTAGGAGAGATCTTTCATATAAAATAGGGCAAGTGGTTGGCGGTAGACTTCGTCCACTTCTTCCAGTGCTTGCACTGCGAGGTTGGCATCCATCGAGCGGCGGATCCGAGGCTCTTCGGTGCCACCGACGACTTCGAGCATCTCGGGCTCGTAGTGGTCCATACGGCTTTCTTTACGACGGCGACGTAAAAACTCGCGATAGAGCGTGGTAAATAGCCAGGATTTGACTTTGGACTTATCGCGCAAGCTGTCGCCCTTTTCTGCAAAGATGAAAAAAGTCTGCTGGGCGAGGTCGCCCGCCTCATGCTCGTTTTTGGCTAGGCTATAGCCGAAACGATAGAGCGGTTGATAATAGGCACTCACGATTTCGTCGAAGTTTAAGGTTTCTGTATCGTTCATGTGAGTGTTGGGGGAAACGCTTATTCCCGAAATAATATATTGGTGTGGTATAGGGCGCGCGGCTAGAGGATTAGCATAGCATCTCCGTAGCTGTAAAAGCGATACTTGTGATCAATGGCTTCGGCGTAAAGTTCCTTTAACCACTCGATTCCATCTTTACTGCCTGGGGTCAAAAAGGCCGATACGAGGCAGAGTAGGGTGGATTTCGGCAAGTGGAAATTTGTGATCATGCCATCGATGCCGGCAAATTGTGCGGGCGGGTAGATGTAAATGTCGGCTTCAGCTTGCACGGCTCCGGAGGAGCTGAGGCAGCTTTCGGGGGCCGTTTGGCTGCGGCGCATGGCGTCTTCGATCGAGCGCACTGAGGTGGTGCCGACTGCGATGCGAGGGCCGGCTTCGGGCTTATTGAGCTCAGCAAACGCAGTGGCTGGAATCTCATACCATTCGTGATGGATGTTGTGATCCAGAATATTTTCTACCTGAATCGGGTGAAAGGTGCCGATGCCGACTTGTAGGGTGAGATCGTGGAACTGGGCGCCGCCCTTTTCCAGCTCGGCGATCAGGCTGGGGGTGAAATGGAGCCCTGCAGTGGGCGCGGCCACGGCGATACGTTTGTCCAAATCGGCATAGACGGTTTGGTAGCGCTCGTTGTCGTTTTGGCGACGCGGGTCATCCTGACTGCGCTCGATGTAGGGGGGCAGGGGCAGAATGCCAAGTCGCTCCGAAAGCTCGGTGACAGATTCGTCGCGTTTCGGGTGGAAGCGGACGCGGTAGTTGCCGTTGCTGCCGGCTTCCAGCACCTCGGCTTGATATTCGCCAGGCAGGCCGAAGTGGCCCGCGTTGAAGGTTTTTTTGCCGGGCTTGAGCAGGCACCACCATGTGCGCGCGTCCTCAGCGGGTTGTAGCAGCAGGCACTCAACTTTGCCGCCGGTGGGGCGTTGTCCGAAGAGGCGTGCCTTGAGCACTGCGACGTTGTTGCGAAAGAAGCGTGACCGCGGGGGGAGGTGTTGTGCGATTTCCGAGAAATGCGTGTGTGTGACACGGCGGCTGGCACGGTCGACTACCATCAGGCGGGAGGCGTCGCGGACAGCGGCCGGCTCCTGAGCGATGAGTTCTGCGGGTAGATGATAGTCGAAGAGGGAAATGTTCATTGCAGAGTTTTTCGCGTGCGAAGGCGGCAAGGTAAACATTTTTATCTTTAATATTCGTCGCGCTTTGTTGCTATGAGGCGCATGAATTTAATTACACCCGAAGTTCGTTCGCAAATACAAGAGCTCACACGTCGTGCCGGCCATATCTGGAGGTATCTTTGACGGGGCGACTAAAATTACACAAATTGAAGCGCTGGAAGCGCAAATGAGTGAAGCCAGCTTTTGGGATGACCAAGCGGCGGCACAGAAAGTGATCGGCGAGGCGAACCGTTTAAAAAATACGGTCAATCCGGCTAAGGCCTTTAATGCGGAAGTCGCGGACATGCAGGCGATGCTGGAGCTCGTCGACGAAATGGAGGGCGACCCGGATGCGGAGGCGTATCAGCAGGAAATCCTGGATACATTGAAGCGTTTGCAGCCGAAGCTGGATCAGCTGGAGCTGGCCTCGTTCCTGAGCGGGCCGCATGATGCTTGTAACGCGTTTTTGACTGTAAACTCCGGAGCCGGCGGCACCGAGAGCTGCGATTGGGCGGATATGATGCTGCGCATGTACACCCGCTGGGCCGAGCATGCCGGCTTTAAGACGGAGGTGCTCGACATCCAACCCGGTGAAGATGCGGGCATCAGTTCGGCGACCATCCGTATTGAAGGTCCCAATGCCTTCGGCTATGCCAAGGCCGAGCGCGGTGTGCACCGTTTGGTGCGGATCAGCCCCTTCGATTCCAACGCGCGTCGTCACACTTCCTTTTCCTCGGTGGATGTGACCGCAGAGATCGAAGACGATGTCGAGATCGAGATCGACGAAGCCGACATTCGGACCGATGTCTACCGCGCTAGCGGCAAAGGCGGGCAGCACGTGAATCGCACTGAGTCCGCCGTGCGTCTGACGCACTTGCCCAGTGGGATTGTGGTGACCTGTCAGAATGAGCGCTCGCAGATCAAAAATAAGGCGACCGCCATGAAGACCTTGAAATCACGTCTCTACGAAAAGCAAGAAGATGAGAAGCGCAGCGAGATGGAGAAATTCTACGGTGAGAAAGGTGAAATCGCCTGGGGGAACCAGATTCGTTCCTATGTTTTTCAGCCCTATCAGATGGTCAAAGACCTTCGCACCGGCGTGGAAACCGGCAATGTGCAAGCCGTGATGGACGGTGCGCTCGACCCCTTTATCCACGCCTGGCTTCGCGCTGGGGGCCCCACTTCGCGCAAAGCCGCTGCCGATCGTGAATTTGGGGATGAGTAAGCAAGCCGCGTAGTGGATGCTTCAGGTATGGCTGAAATTGTATTTCCATCATCGCATGGTGTCGTTCAGTTTTAAGAAAGTTCGCAGGCTGATGGCGACGATGTTGTCTGCGAGCGGGTAAGTCTCGCCGCTGGGGATAATGTAGTAGCCACGTTCTGCTTTCAGGGTTCGCATGCTTTCGCGGAAGACGGGGGTGACTTTGGGAGAGAGCGTGCGTTTGATTTCGATGGCGCTGCGACGACCGTCGGAGCTTTCCAGTACGAGATCGATTTCGGCTCCGGCTTGTGTGCGATAGTGGCTCGCTTCGGTTCCCTTTACTAATCTTTGTAGGATCTGCTCAATGCAGTAGCCTTCCCATGAATGGCCGCAGAGGGGGTGGCCGAGGACTGCCTCCAAGTTCGAGAGTCGCGCGAGATGATGGAGTAGCCCTGTGTCGCGTAGGTAAACTTTGGGGGCTTTGACCAAGCGTTTGCCTGCGTTGCGACTCCATGCCGGTAGACGGCGAACGAGAAAGAGTCCTTCTAAAAGGTCGATATAGTGGCGCACAGTCTTGCCATCAATACCCAGTGAATTGGCGAGTTGGCTCATGTTGAGAGTTGCGCCTTGTTGGTGAGCGAGCATGCTGCAAAGGCGCTTCAGCTGTATCGGTGTGGCGCTCACGCCCATCTGTGGGAGAAAGCGTTCCGTATAACTTAAGACAAAGTCCTCGCACCATTGCATCGCGGTCTCATCATCGGTCGCCAAAAAGCTATCAGGATAACCTCCGCGAAACCAATGCGTGTCCATGGTTAGGTCGGTCTCGGGCAGCTCAAGTAGGTTTAAGGGTGAGAGCTCTAAATAGCTGATACGTCCCGCAAGTGTCTCTGAGCTTTGTTGGAGCAGTTCGGTTGAGGCTGAACCTAGTATTAAGAAATGGGCGTTACGCTCTCCTTTTTGACGCCGATCATCGATTAAGCTACGCAGAACAGGAAAGATTTCGGGGATGCACTGGATTTCATCTAGGATGACCAACTGATCCTCAAATTTTGAAAGATAGAGTTCCGGATCGCTCAGTTTCGCGAGGTCTGATGGGCGCTCTAAGTCCAGATAGTGGCAAGACTTTTTGAGCTTCAGCTTTCGCGCGAGCGTTGTTTTGCCCACTTGTCGGGAGCCTAAGAGCGCCACGGCCGGAACAGATTCCAGTCTCTGTGTGAGTATTTCGGCCAAGCTCCTTGATATCATTACCTTGTAATTTAGGAATCAATTCCGTATATACAAGTCAAAGTATGATTGCTCGCAGGCCTGCAACGATTGCTCTGTCGCGATGTTGTCGCTTGGAGGGAAGTCTCCTACCATCCCGGCTGAAATCTAAAGAATGACTTGATTCGGGTTCTCTTGTGTAAGCTGTTTGCTGCGGTCTCTTGACATATTCCTACGCTCAGACAGGTGTATTGTTCTTATTGGATTTTGCTGATTTGAGCCTATTTGAAGGCTTGAGCGGTATTCCTGCATGACTCGATATGAAAGAAGCACATTTATCCGCCCTCAGCTATGAAGACGCTTTGCAGGCGTTCTCGGACCAGAGTTTGTTTGAGAACAAGACCTGGCGTTATTCGCCAGAGGCCTTTCCGCTGACGTCGGCGCAGGTGAAGCAGATCGAACAGATCGGGCAGGCCTGCTACGAATTTTATAAGGCGCAGGAAACGCTCTATCTGCGCTCGGTGGAGGGGAAGAATTTGCTGCGCAATCGGCCTCTAAAGGCGCCCTGGGTGGCGGCTTATTTGGATCGTGGAAAGCCAGAGGCCTTGATTGCGCATGCGCGGGCAAAGGCGCTGCGCGGAACGGTGCCGATGGTGATTCGTCCGGACCTGTTGGTGACGGAGGATGGCTTTGCGGTGACGGAGATTGATTCTGTGCCGGGGGGCATTGGGCTGACGGCATTTTTAAATCGCCTCTATACCGACGTGCATGGCGACGCCTTGATTGGGGCGGGGGCGCAGGATATGGTGACAGCCTTTTACGAGGTGTTGGCTAGTCGTGTGCCGAATGTATCAGCGCCTTATGTGGCGATCCTGGTGAGTGATGAGGCCGCGACCTATCGCCCTGAAATGGAGTGGTTGGCCTCGCAATTGCGGCAGTTGGGCAAGCGGGTGCATGTTTTTCATCCGGACGATGTGATGCCGCTGGGCGACGATATTTGTGTCGGAATCGATGGTGACCCGCAGAAGGTGGATGTGATTTACCGCTTCTGGGAGCTATTTGACTTGGCCAATGTGTCGATTGCAGAATTCTTGCTGAAGGCGCGCGAGGCTGCACAGGTGCGTCTGACCCCGCCGATGCGCCCCTTTCAGGAAGAGAAGTTGAGCCTGGCGCTGTTTCATCATCATATTTTGGAGGACTTTTGGCGGGAAAACCTGTCTAAGCAGTCTTATAAAGTGCTGGCAAAGGTGATCCCGCAGAGCTGGGTCATGGATCCGGTGGAATTACCGCCGAATGCGGTGCTCGACGCGCCCTATGTTGGAGGCAAGCCGATGACGGATTGGTCGCAGCTCATCAACGCCAGTAAGAAGGAGCGCAATTTAATTATTAAAATCAGCGGCTTCCATGAGAGCGCTTGGGGGGCTCGTAGCGTGACTCTCGGTAGCGACTCTTCTCGCTCTGATTGGGAGAGCGCGATTCAGCAGGCAATCACGATGGCGGACACCTCGCTCCACATTCTGCAAACCTACGAAAAGCCTAAGCGTTTGAGGCATCCTGTCTATCGCGATGATGGCAGCCTCTATCAGATGGAGGGCCGTATGCGCCTCTGTCCTTACTATTTTGTGGATGACTCCGCCAAGACTGCTAATTTACAAGGCATTTTGGCTACGCTTTGTCCGGCCGACAAGAAGATCATTCACGGGATGAAGGATGCTGCCTTGCTGCCTTGTTTTGTGCAGCCTGAAAGCGAATTAAACGGTTAAATAGGCCAAGTATGGCTTTTTTTTAATTAGTAAGCGCTGATTTGTGTGAATCGGCGTCTTTTTTGCTTTCAACCTTCCCTATTGAGGGCGAATTGACTAATTATCACGGCCTACAGGGGCACTCGCTCGTGGACATTTTATTATACATTAATATCTCATGACAACAAAAGCTACAAAGACTAAAAAAACGACCACCAAGAAAGCAGCTGCAGCCAAGACTGCGAAAAAGGCTTTTCGCTTTGAGGTGGGGGATACCAAAGAGTCGATGAAGGCATCGATCTTAAACCACTTGCGCTATACTTTGGCGCGCCACCAGGAGAATGCGACAAAGGACGAATGGTGGACTGCCACTTGTTATGCGGTGCGCGACCGTCTATTGGAGCGTTTCATGAAGACCCAGGAGGTGCATCACGAGCAGAAGGTGCGCCGCGCGTATTACTTGAGCCTGGAATATTTGATGGGCCGGCTCTTGGTGAATAACCTGCACAATTCCGGGCTTTTTGATCAGACACGCGATGCACTGACAGACTTGGGGCAAGATTTTAACGAAGTTTGTGACGAAGAAGCCGATATGGGGCTTGGTAATGGGGGCCTCGGCCGCCTGGCGGCTTGTTTCCTTGATTCGCTCGCGACTCTAGACCTGCCAGCGGTTGGTTATGGCATCCATTACGAATTTGGTCTTTTCCGCCAGAAGTTCAGCGACGGTTATCAAGTCGAGTTGCCAGATAACTGGATGGATAAGGGCTGCCCTTGGGAAGTTATGCGTCCAAACTTCGCGCAAGAGATTAAGCTCTACGGTCGCGTCGAGCATCAGATGGATAGCAAGGGCGTGTTTAAGCCTGTGTGGGTCGATACCAAGACAGTCGAAGGGGTGCCGTTCGACATCTCGATCGTCGGCTATGGCGGCGAGACGGTTAATTTCCTTCGCCTCTGGGGGGCGCGCTCCTCGGACGAGTTCGACCTAGAAACGTTCAATAAAGGTGGCTACACCGAAGCGGTGCAAGAGAAGGCACTCAGCGAAACCATTACTAAAGTGCTGTATCCGAATGATAGCACCGAGAGTGGCAAGGAGCTGCGTTTGGTGCAGCAGTATTTCTTCGTGAGTTGCTCGCTCAAGGATATCATCCGTCGTTTCCATGCCAATCACAGTGATTGGTCGGAGTTTTCGGACTACAACGCCTTGCAGCTCAACGACACCCACCCCGCCATTGCGATTCCAGAATTGATGCGCCTGCTGATCGATGAGTATGCTCTGGAGTGGGATGCCGCATGGGAGATCACACGCGGCGTGTGCAACTACACCAATCACACCCTACTACCAGAAGCTCTGGAAAAGTGGAGTGTGCCGCTGTTTGAAAAAGTGCTGCCTCGCCATATAGAGATCATTTACGAAATCAACTCACGCTTCTTGCAAGACGAAGTCGAAGCACATTGGCCGGGCGACGATGCGAAAAAGGCGGAACTCTCCATCATCGAAGAGGGCTATCCCAAGATGGTGCGTATGGCCTATCTCTCCGTGGTCGGTTCCACTAAGGTCAATGGTGTGGCGGCGCTGCACACCGAGTTGTTAAAGAAGCACCTCTTCGCGACTTTCCATGAGCTGTATCCGAACAAGTTGATCAATATGACCAACGGCATCACACCACGCCGCTGGTTACTCGCTTGTAATCCGAGCCTGAGTGCATTGATCACTGAGCAAGTGGGCGCTGAGTGGCCTAAGCACTTGGATCAATTGCAGGATATTGCAAAACTCGCCGACGACGCGAAGTTCCAAGAGCGCTTTATGGATATTAAGCGCGCGAATAAGCAAGCCTTCGCGGATTTCGTGCTGGAAGACTCCGGCACGGTGATCTCTCCCGATGCGATCTTCGACGTGCAAATCAAGCGTCTGCATGAATACAAGCGCCAGCACCTGAACCTGTTGCACATCTTGACGCTCTATCGCCGCTTATTAAACGATCCCGACTACGATATGAACCCACGCGTCTTTATCTTCGGTGCCAAGGCGGCGCCTGGGTATGCGCTGGCGAAGAACATCATTCGTGCCATCAACAAGGTGGCTGAGAAGGTCAACAATGACCCACGCATCAACGACAAGATCAAGATCGTCTTCCCACAAAACTATCGTATCACGATGGCGGAAAAGATGATCCCGGCGGCTGACCTCTCCGAGCAAATCTCCACTGCGGGTAAGGAAGCTTCTGGTACGGGTAACATGAAGCTGGCGCTCAATGGTGCGCTGACCATCGGCACACTCGACGGCGCGAATGTAGAAATCGGCGAAGAAGTCGGCGATGAGAACATCTTCATTTTCGGCAACACCGTCGAGCAAGTCGAAGCGATCAACGCCAAGGGCTACAACCCCTACGACTATTACAACAGCAATTGGGAGTTGAAGGCCGTGATCGATTGGTTGCGCTCCGACTACTTCACACCAGGCGAGCACGATGCTTTTGCACCGCTCTGCAGCAGCTGGCTCGAAGGCGGCGATCCATTCCTCTGCCTTGCCGACTACGCGGACTATGTGCGTGTGCAGGAAGAGGTGGACAAAGCCTTCAGCGATAAGAAACGTTGGGCCAAGATGGCGATCATGAACACCGCACGCGTGGGCAAGTTCTCCTCCGACCGCACCATCAGTCAATATGCGGAGCAGATCTGGCACTTGAAGTCCGTCAAAGTCGGCGCTTAAGCAGGCGCAGATAGATTCTTTAAAAAGAGCCCGTCCATAGCCTGCTATGGACGGGCTTTTTTTGCCTAGATGATGAGCTTGCAAAGCAGATTCAATACGACAGAACTACGGATGCTTAGCTTTTGAGACTCAGCTAGCTAAGCAAAATCTACTACTTTTTAAACTCTCTACTTTCGATAAGCAATGCATTCGAGTTCAGGTAAGCATCATCGACGACGTTCACTAAAGAGTCGTCACATGAAGCCTTCGGGGAAGAAGGCGCTCGGCAAAGGGGCTCATAGACCGAAGTCGTCGAAGGACATCATTCCGACGGAATCGTTCGCGCCTCCGCCTATGGCCTCGCGTAAAATGATCCGTTTACCAAAGCCCCCAGGGCCGCCACCAGCATTTAAGCTGTTTCTCGGGGCGTTTTTGGGAGTGATGCCATTGGTTCTGTTTGGGGGGGGGCATAACGCAGTCGCTTTGGGCTTTGCATTATTGCTGCCAGGCATCGCCTTGCTATTTAAAACGCCCACGCAAGGACTGGGGAAACTGGGAGATTTTGGTTTTATAGGCTTACTCGTTTGTTTGTTACTGGCCTTTGTGCCGCAATTTTATTGGCCATCCCCGGAGTGGCGTGTGGGCGCAGTTGAATCCTTTGGCATCGACTTGCCAGCTAGCTTGTCAGTTCAGCCTTGGGTTAGTTTTGAGTCGTGGCTGCTCACGTTGGCAGCATTTGCATGGTTGTATGCAGCCTTGCAGTGGCGAGTGAATTTAGCGGGACGTGAATGGCTGTATCTTGGCTTATCAGTTCTCGTTAGTGGCTTGGCGGCTCTCTATCTTTGGGGAAACATGATGGGGGCGCATTATCCTGCTGCCAGGGAGGCAGATGTATTTAGCTTTTTTCAAAGCCCCAGCGTGACCTCTAGTTTTTTGGCCCTCGCGGGGATCGCGACTTTTATTTATGCGACCGAGGGGATTCGTTCCAGTCGGTTGATGCCCTTGATCGGTGTGCCTGCGAGTGTGCTTTGCTTTGCAGGACTTCTTTCTGCTGGGGCGTGTATGGGGCTGTTATTCTATTTCTTTGGTATTGCTCTATGGTTTGTCTGTAGTCTGTGCTCACTCACCTTGCCGCGTTCATTTAAGTTCGGTTTCCCATTAGTCGTTCTTGTGTTTGCCTTTTTACTGGTGAAGAACGATCGTTCGCTGCAGCGAATGAGTGAGTTCGTGGCTGCCGATACGCAAATCACAGACGAGTTTCGGCTCCCACTTTACGCAGATGTTGCCGATATGATTTTGGCGGCGCCAGTGAGTGGTTTTGGGTTGGGCTCATTTGCAGCTGTCTTCCCGCAATACCGAGAGGCTGCGGCAAGTTTTCACGTGATCGATCAGCCGCAGAGTGACTTATTATTACTGGCGGCAGAGGGCGGCCTGTTGGCGGTCGGCTGTATGCTGTTATTTTTGTGGGCCTACGCGAAGAATTGCCGTGGGATGATGGAGGGCACGAGCGCAGGTTATCGTTTGCTCGCCCTGATCACAGTGCTCGTTTTCTTGTTAAATGGACTCGTCGATACGCTGGCGCAACAGCCTGGCATTACTTATTTTGCCATACTGTTTGCAGTGCTCGCCTTGCCGGCGCGTGCGCGCCCGGCTACGCATTTGCCCAAGCTCTTCTGGCGTGCGACAGCAAGCTTACTCATCTTGTTTGGTTTGCTGTGGTTAGCCGCAGGGCTGTTTAATGCCCCCTTTTATTCTGGAGTTAAATTGGCGCAGGCTGAGCAACTCGCTGAGGCGCGCTTAGCTGCGCAAGCTTCCGATGGCGTAGAAATGAGCGAGGCCGATGCGGTCGAAGCCGTGGATGCGGTCGATGAGTGGGTGGCGCAACGACCGCTTGATTGGCAGGCCTATTCTATTCGCGCACAGCTCACCCTTAAGGATTTGAGAGATTTGGAGCAAGCTGCGCTCGATTTTCAGCGGGCGCGTTTCGCCGAGCCGGTCTTGGGAGTCGTTAGTCGCATCGAGGCGCGTGCATGGTTGCCTTACCAGGCCGAACGAGTGGTAGAGGCATGGCGTGAAACCTTGCTGCGTGAGCTCGAAGATAAGGATGAAGCCTATCAGAGTATGCTGGAGCAGGCGAGTCAGTCCGTGGAGCTGCAGGATCATATGGCGCGCTTGTCCGAGGTCGCTCCGAATTATCGTGCAATCTTTCTGAGTTCTTTACGTGGTCAAGCCTTACAGGAGGAGATGCAGCGCGAGCTTGCTAAGGATGCGGGCCTAGCCGCATATACTGTGCAGCTACGCACAGAAATTGTAGAGAATTGGATCCAGTATGGGGATCTTGATTCCGCGGAAGCTTTCTTGCGTGCGCATGGTAAATCATTGGCCAATAGCTGGTGGCTTTGGTCCTTGTTGCTGAAGGATCAGGCGCAATTCCAACAAGCCATCGATCATATTCGGGAGAATGTGGAGGTGCCTAGCGTCCCTGAAGTGAAGTTGGAAGGGCTTTCAATGGCACGCTTGACGCGTGAGTATGCAGTCGATTCGAGCGATGTGATGAAAGGAACGAAACTGATTTCGATTTACCTCAAAGAACAGCAATACGAGCGTGCCTTATCTGTTTTGGACCGTTTATTGGAGACGCCCAACGCGCCGCTCTATATTTACTACTGGCGAGCTGAGTGTCTTTACCAATTGCAAGATTACATCGAGAGTTGGTATTCTTTTGAGAAGTTCCTCGAGCAGTTGTGGGGACGTGCCGAAGCGGGCCCAGCAGCATCGAGATCTTAGCGGAGAGGATTGCGCCTATTTTAGGCCTAATTTAGGTCTATTGTTCTCGCCATGTAAAGGCATGACATAGGGCGACTGCGGCGGCGTCCGACTCGTCGAAGCGTAATTCAAAGTTAGTGCCTGTGATGTTTTGCACCGTGCGGGCCACTTGCTCTTTGCTGGCGCGCCCCATGCCGACCACTGCCTGCTTGACCCGCAGTGGCGCATATTCAAAGACGGGCAGCCCCCGCATGGCTGCGGTGCCGATGGCCGCGCCGCGTGCAGCCCCCAGGATTTGTGCGGTCTGAAAGTTTTGCACGTAGATCGTTTGCTCCACCGCGACGTGTTCGACGGAGTGTTGATTTAAGAAATCGTCCACTTGATTGCCAATCGCGCCCAAGCACTCCGGCATCGAGAGACTGCGGTGTAGTTTCAAGGTAGCGGCTTCCAATATACGGGCTGTGCCATCGGCGCTGTAGTCGAGCACCGCAAAGCCACTGCCGCGTAAGCTGGGGTCGATGCCTAACACCCGCCCGCGAAAACTGCGGCCCAGCGTGACCCGTGCCGGTTGCTTGGGACCTTTCGCCTTTGCGCCCCCACGGGCAATGTGGGCTGCCCAGAGTTTTCGTGTTGAGTTACTTGCCATGCATCAAGGGAGTATGAGTTTTATGCCGCCCACGATCACAAAAAACCAGATCAAAGACTCAAAGGCTTTTTGGTTGATATGTTTCACGATGTGCGGCGCGATCATTGCCCCTAAGACGGAGTATAGCATGAAGCTGGCGCTAAACTGTATTGATTCCACATGTATGATGCCCAAATCCATCATCAGCGGCACTTTCACTAGGTTCGCCAGCAGGAAGAACCAGGCCGAGGTGCCAATGTAGGCATATTTCGGCAGGCCGGAGGCGATGAAGTAAAGAGCGGCCACCGGCCCGGCGGCATTGGCGACCATGGTGGCAAAGCCGCCAATGATACCGGTGCTGCCGATAAACACGGGGTGCTGAGGTAGGGTGTCGATCTCGGTCGCATGACGGCGTAGCCATTTGCGGTAGAAGTGCACCCCGGTCATGCTGAGTAGAATCAGCCCGATTAAAAAGCGCACCTGCGCATCGTCGACGCGGCTGAACACGAAGTAGCCGACCAAGATTCCAGCAAACATCCACGGGGCGAGTTTCCAGATATACTGCCACTCCGCGTGGCGGCGGTAGACGATCACCGCGATGATGTCGGCCGAAACCAAGATCGGCAGTAAGATGCCCACCGATGCCTTGGGCGGCAGTGCCAGCGCCATTAGCACCACCGTGATATTGCCGACGCCGGGCAGGCCGCCTTTGCCCAAGCCCACTAAGAAGGCGCCCAGAGCGATCAGTCCATATTGCCATAGTTCGAGTGTGTCCATCGTCGCGAGCCTTGCATTCCGCGCCGCTTTGGCAAGAGTGCTTCAATCTATGCGATGGAAATGTATATGCGCCTATGATGGCACCGATTTTGATGGCTGGCAGCGCCAGCCGGGCGGCGAAGCTGTGCAAAATTATCTCGAGCGCGCGCTCTCGCAGATCTTTGACCAGCCGATTCAACTGCAGGGCAGTGGCCGCACCGATGCGGGCGTGCATGCGCGTGGTCAGTGCTTCCACTTCGATGCCGACTGGGCGCACGCTCCGGAAAAGCTGATACGTGCCTTGCACTCGATTTTGCCGACTTCTTTGAAGATTCATTCGGTCAAGCAGGTGAGCGAGGACTTTCATGCGCGCTTCTCTGTGACTGGTAAGCGCTACCTGTATAATTACTACCTGGGCCGCGCCGATCCGATCGACGACCGCTACGTCTGGGCCTGCCGCGATCTGCCATTGGACGTCGAGGCGATGCAAGCGGCCGCCGACATTCTGGTCGGCACTCACGATTTTTCGGCCTACAGCGCCAGCCACGGTAAGGATAGCGATCCCAACACGATTAAAACCGTCACTCGGCTGCAGATCAAACAGAGCGGTAAGCACCTGCGCCTGGATGCCGAAGGCAGCGGCTTTCTTTATCGCATGGTGCGCAGCTTCGCAGGCGCACTGCACTCGGTCGGCCGGGGGCAACTGAGTCCTGCTGATATCGGCGAAATTCTTGCTTCCAGGCAGCGCACCCACCGCATCGTGACGGCGCCCGCCAAGGGGCTGTTTTTGGATAAGGTATTCTATCCTTAAGTGCGGAGGGGCGCTGTGCCCTGCGTAGCTCGAAGAGCGAAGCACGGGTGACGGCGCCCGCCAAGGGGCTGTTTTTGGATAAGGTTTTTATTGAAAGAAACTTGCAATAAAGGATTTCTTGATAACAGTCGCGTCTATCTATGGAAAATGCGACAGTAAGTACATGCCGTAGCCACGGCTGGCTCGATCACCTTGCGATAGGAATGGCAGCGGTTTGCGCCTTCCATTGCTTGTTGACGCCGATTCTCGTGATCGCGTTACCGATCATCGCGACGAGCTTCTTTGTGCATGAGGATTTCCATTTATGGATGATTCTGCTGGTGCTGCCGACGACAGGTTTCGCAGTTTTTATGGGTTGTCGTCAGCACAAGGACCGCTGGGTGGCGGTATTCAGCGCCATCGGTCTTTCGATTTTAGTTTTTTCCCTGGTGCAGGAGCGTTTGCACAGTGCGGGGCAGATGGCGGCGGCGAATGAAGCGGCGCATTGTTCAGCTTGCGCGGGCGATGTGCTCGCAGAGCCCGCTCCGCTGCACAGCGCGGCATGGATCAATACGCTGGGCGGCTTGACTCTCGCGAGCGCGCATATTCTCAACTTTCGGCTGTGCCGCAAGCGTCGTTGCCAGCACGATTAGAGCTGAGACCAGCGCGACTCACGCCGCTCCCAAAAACGAAGTTTTGAGGCTACGGTGCAGTGGCCTCGGTTCTCTGAACCGGGGTGCTGCTCGTGGAGCAGGGCCGCGCGGCTAGGGCTTCGCGCACTCGTCGCACACGCCATAGACTTCCATCATGTGGGCGATCTGTGAGTAGCCGTGCGCTTGGGCGCGTTTCACGACTTCGTGCCCGACACAGACATCCAGTCGCTCGGCTTTGTGGCACTCGCGGCAAATCAGGTGGTGGTAGTGCTCGTCGGGCGCTGTCAGTTCGAAGAGGTGGGTGCCGTTTTCCAAGGGCACGCGTTGCAGCACGCCGAGCTTTTCAAAGGTTTCCAGGTTGCGGTAGACAGTTACCAAATCAGACGCGGGAAGCTGCCCGCGTTCGCGTATTTCCTCCGCGCTGGCCGGACGATCCATACTGAGGAGCGCCCCTAGCACGCATTCGCGTTTTTTTGTCATGCGCCCTCCGCTCGCCTTGAGGCGTTCGAGGATGATGTCCAATAACTCAGGTTTTTCTATACTCATGCGGGGGGTTATACATGTAGCCTGATAGGAACTGAGCTTCGATCAAGCTTTTTGCTGTGGCTGTGAGGCGGAGCGTTTCGCTTAGTCGACAGGGAATCTGTTTAGCATCCGCCAGCATGCAGAGCCCCAGATACTAAAAAGCCCTGCGGTGCCTGAGGCGCCGCAGGGCTGAAAACCATTAAGGGAAAATCCCCGAACTGCTGAATTTGAATTAAGCGCGATGTGTGCGGCGGCGAGCGATGCCGCAAGCGAGTGCCAGCATACCAGCAATGGCTGCATAGCTGGAAGGCTCTGGCACGACATTAAAGGTGAAGGTCTGTGTGTCGCTCATGAAGTCCAGTGTGTCGAGAGTGCCGGAAACAGTCATTTCGACCAGCCAAGTGCCTGCCTCCGTGAATCCGAAGTTGTAGTGGTCATGGCCGCCCGGACCTACGATCAGTGTGTTATTACCGTTTAAAGTCAGGCTGGCGTCGGCTGTGGAAAAGAAGAAAGTGCTGCCACCATAACCGTCGCCTTGCCATAGGGAGAAATCACCGTTGCCGCTGGGCGATGTGACGGTTCCCAGTGTAAATGTGATGTCGCTCCATTCGCTTATGACGAGTTCTTCGGAGGCGATGCCTACGAAAGGAACGCCGGGTGTGTTACTCTGAGGCAGAGCCCAAAGGTCATCGCCTTCGGCCGCACCAGTTCCAGCGTTTAAAGCGGCATTGTTGGGCGCACTGATTTTTTGCGTCAACGCCACATTGATGGCGATGTCGCCAGCGTCGTATTCTTCATCCTCTGTCAGAGCGACGCCATCGACGATCGCTCCAGTGTGGAGGTGAACGTGGAAGTGGAAGTCGGTGCCATCTTCGAGGGCAACGCCCAGGTCGCCGTGGCCTTCGGTCCAAGTGACCGCTTGCGCTGTGCTGGCTAGAGCTAGACTTCCGAAAATGCTGAGGAGGAACTGACTGTGGTTCTTATTTAGTTTCATTTAGTTTTTTCTAGTTACGTTGTTGTTAATGAAAGAAGCTTTCAATAGTGAGGGAAACTAGCGTGAAACTTAATGCAAGTCTTTTTCGTTTAATCTTCTGAAATGTACCAACGGAAGAATGCTTTGTCGGGTGTGGCGTCGCCATCGGGGAGCCGGAACACGCGACGTTGGATGCGCGCGTAGGCATTGCCACGTTCCGCGCCGGTCTCGTATTGATCGAGGGGGTAGCTATGATCTCGGTCGCTCCAGCCGCGCCAGTCGTTGAGGTCGGTACTGTATTCCAACACGATGTTGGACTCATATCGGTTGATCCGATCCTTATAAGTGTCGCGGTGAAACACGAGCAGCCCTTCGGGATCGCTGGGGTCGGGCTGGGGGAGTTTGTCTGCGTCGGCGATGGCTGGATCGAGCCCTTCCCAGAAGAGTTGGTACTCTAGCAGGTCGGCCACACCGTCGCCGTCGTAGTCGCTGCCGTCAGCTAGGAGGCTGCCGCTGGGCAGGCCGTGGCTGCGCTCAAAGCTGTCGGCGTAGGCCGCGAAATCATAATCAGCCTCCAGGCCGGCTAAGAAGACGAGCTCAAACTCGGGGCCGTAGACGCTGCTCGTGCCATCTTGGCCGACGGCGCGTACTTGGACGCGATAAATGCCGGACTCGGAAAATGTTAAATAGTGCGCGCCGGCCTCGCTCAGCCACTGTGCGCTGCCGGGCCCGCTGACCGCGAGGATTTCTAGCGGAGTGGCAGCCAGAGTGGTGCCAGCGGGAAAGGCGACGGGTTCAAGCCCCGCGATGCCGACTCGGTGTGGCGCGGGCGCGGAGCTCGTGCTGTCGGGCTGCAGCTCAAAGGCGTAAGGGTATTGAATGCCACCGATCTCTTGTGCCTGAGTGACGAGAGAGACTTGGCCTGGGGCGTATTCGACCGTCTCTCCGGTGGGGTGGATGGCTGCGGGGCTCGGGGCTTCGTCCAGTGCCAGCCTGAGCTCGGCGGCACCACGTGCGACCGAAGAGAAGGGCACCGCAAAGTGAAAGGTGGTGCTGCTGCTGGTGATGCTATTGCCATTTGTTTGCCAGGCGTTGATGCGTCCTGAGGCGCGAAAGCTGACCTCGTAGTTACCTGGCTCGGTGAGGCCGTAGTTGTAGTGAGTGTGCCCCCCGATGGGCACGGGCTCGAGTCGGTCGTTGCCGTCGAGGCCATCGGCGCTGTTGAAGTGCATTTCCACGCCGCCTGCGGATTTACTCTCCCACATGGCAAATTTACCGCCGGCATCGACTGCGGGGCCGGACACGTCGACTAGCTCCACGATGATGTTTCCTGTATTGCTAGGGAAATAGTTCCCGTTCGAGGATTGTTGAAACATGCCTGCTTCGACCACGGTTCGTAAGCCTAAGAAAATCTGACCTGGCTCGTTGCTTTGGGGGAGGCGCCACAGTGTATCGCCCGCCTCTCCGAGGCCGTGGAAAGCGGATGGGAGCACATTTTCAGTGTCGGGCGTCGCCACGATCGTGGTGCTGGCGGGGTCGAGGCGAACGATGCCGTCGGCTGTGTTGAAGTCGTTGCTTTCGTCGTAGGAAATCGAAAGATTCCAGCCGGCGTCGGGATCTCCGGAGCTGGATTCTTCGTAGTCGATCTGTATTTCGAAGTGTCCGAGTAGTAGGTCGGTCTCTGGTGTCGCTGTGATTGTGCTGACGCCTGCGAATAATAAGGCGATGCTGCACAGCGAGCGGTTTAACTTGACCTGAGTAGTATTTAGAAATTTCATCTTAACGAAAGTTGTTTTCATTAAGATGAGTCATTTGTCAAATTCCTTAAAAATTCTTTGTGTTTTCATGCCGCTGTGTCTGGTCGATGCGCAGTCCGAGCAGGAAGCGGATGCCGTGGGCTACTTCCAGTTGCCCGGCACCACGGAGGGGGCCGACTCAGAGGATGTGTATACGTTGGAGGAGTTCACGGTGGTGGCCGAGCGCTTTGGCGAGGTGGGCGACTTTTCACTGGTCAGTGTGCAAGTTTTGGAAGCGAAGGATCTGCAGCATCAAATTCAATCGACGCTGGGGGATACGCTCGCCTGGGAGCCGGGCTTAAATGCCAGTTATTTTGGGCCGGGCGCTAGCCGTCCGGTTGTGCGCGGACTGGGGGATTATCGGGTCCGCATGCTGGTCGATGACATTGGTACGCTGGATGTTTCGGATACCAGCCCCGACCACGGCGTGCCGCTGGAGCCCTTATTGATCCGGCGTGTTGATGTGCACCGTGGTCCGGATGCGCTGCTCTTCGGTAACGCGGCTATCGGCGGCGCGATTAATTCTAAAACGCGCTACTTGCCGGAAGAATTGCCCGAGCGCACACTTTCGGGCGCTGTCGAGACGCGCTACGAAACGGGTGCAGACGGGCGTTCCACGGCGGCCTACGGCACGGCACGTGCAGGTGATTTTGCGCTGCGCTTGACGGGCTCGCGCCGTGAGGCGGGTGATTATTCCATTTCTGGGCAAGCGCGTTCGGACGCTTACCAAGAGACCTACAATCCGCAGGTGTATAACCCTGACACTAGTTTGGATGAGGCTGTGCCCAATCCTTCCGGCACAGTGCCCAATACTTTTGTGGAAACCGAGACGGCTTCGGTCGGGGTGCTTTGGGAGCCCGAGTCGGGGCGTGGGCGACTGGGAGCGTCCTATTCACGCTATGAATCAAGCTACGGTGTGCCCTATCAATACGGTGGCGACTCCACTGAGTTGTATGGAGACACCAGCTTGGACATGCGGCAGTCGCGCTTCGACTTGGAAGCTGCCTACGAGCTGGATCTAGAGTGGTTGGAGCGCATACGCCTGCGTTTCGGTCATGCGGATTATAGTCATGAAGAGCTCTTTGCGGGGCGCGCCAAGGATGCGGATAAAGCTTTTGAGGACACCACCATGGAGCAGGAATCCATGGAGGCTCGTCTGGACTTTTATCACCGTCTCTTCGAAGGGCTCGAAGGCGTTGCCGGTGTGCATGGCTTTGATCGGGACTTGGTCGCCAGCCGTTTAGCGGCTCCGCCGCTGGAGTCTAGTCGGGTCTCGAATATGTATGAGACTGAGAATCTGGGCTATTTTTTGATGGAAACTTTCACCGTCGACAAGTGGACCCTGCGCGGAGGCTATCGTTTCGAGCGACAAAGCATTGAGGATCTCACTTTTGAGCAATATGGTTTTGTCCGCGGAGCCAAGGAGGAGAGCCATAGTCTCTCGTTGGGCGCGACTTGGCGCGACTATGACCGCTGGATGTTCGACGAAGTGGCTTTTACCGGAAACCTGTCTCGCATCGAGCGTATTCCTTCCGAAACGGAGCTCTATGCTTTTTGGTCCAATGCGGCGATTCAGCGCTTCGTCGTAGGTTCCCCGGATCTGGGAGTGGAGCGCTCGCATGCCGTGGAGTTCGGATTCGAGGCGCACCGTGGTGATTGGTCGGGCCGTCTGAATGTTTACCGTTACGACTTTAAAGATTTCATATTCCTGCAAGACATCAAGGGCCTCGGCAGCCTGGCCCAATACGTCGCCAAAGACGCGGTCTTTCTGGGGGGCGAAGCCGAGCTCACCTGGCTGGTCTTTGACAATGAAAATAGCAGTCTGCGCCTGAAGGGCATGTTCGACATGGTCTCGGGTGAGAACTTGGACGACGACACCTCGCTGCCGCGTATACCGCCGATGCGTATCGGCTCGCGGGTGGAATATACCCAGGGCCCATGGTCCTTGGGCGCAGATTTGCGTTATGTCTTTGAGCAAGATGAGGTGCAAGAGGAGTCCGATGTGGTGCTGCCAGAGTTGGAGACCGACGACTATTTTGAATTCAATCTCGATACGAAATACACCTGGGCACTCAGCGACGCCGACCTCGAGTTGTTCGCGCGTCTGGAAAACGTGCTCGATGTCGAGCGCCGCACGCATGCGTCCTTTCTAAAAGATGTGGCCCCCCTACCGGGCCGTAGCCTCAGCCTCGGCATGAAGCTCAGCTTTTAAATTGACCGTTGCCAGTTGTGCGTGAGCACTCTGAATACCTCGCATGGAATTACTGTTAGTCTTTGTGGTGGGTCTCGTGATTGGCGTGGCTGTGATCTATCTCGTTTTATCGGCCACTATTAAGCGAACAAACCTAGCCCTGCAAGAGACCGAGGACGAGCGCGACAGGCTGCGCATTGGCCACAGTGAAACCAAGGAAGCACTGGCTCGCATCGAGGCCAGGCGTGAAGCCGAGCTGCAGGCAGCCCATGAAAAGCTGGCCCTACTCGAAGATGCCAAGGCTAAGTTAATGCACAGTTTTCAAGCGCTTTCCTCCGAGGCATTATCGAAAAATAACGAATCCTTTCTCAGTTTGGCTAAATCGACCCTTGAAAAGTATCAAGAAGGCGCGCGGGGAGAGCTCGAGAAACGGCAGGAGGCGATTTACAAAACCGTCGAGCCAGTGGGGCTGGCCCTCAAAGCCTTTAACGAACGCGTCGAGAAAATCGAAGAACGCCGCACCCAAACCGATGCTGGCCTCAAACAGCAACTGCAACAGCTGGCTGAGTCGCAGGTGCAGCTCAGTAAGACTACCGGCAGCTTGGTGCAGGCGCTGCGCGCGCCGCAGGTGCGAGGTCAGTGGGGCGAAATGCAACTGCGCCGCACCGTCGAAATGGCGGGCATGGTCAATCGGGTGGATTTCTTAGAACAGGCCTCGGTCGATACCGCCGATGGCCAGCGGCAGCGTCCCGACATGCTGATCAATCTGCCCAACGGCCGTCAAGTGGTGGTTGATTCCAAGGTGCCGCTGGCCGCCTACCTCGACGCCCTCGAAGCCGACGACCCCGCTGTGCAGACCGCTCGCATGCAGGCACACGCCCGCCACATCCGCGAGCACATCAAGGGGCTCTCCGCCAAGTCCTATTGGACTCAGTTTGAGAACACGCCCGAGTTTGTCGTGCTCTTCATACCCAACGAAACCATCTTCAGCGCCGCGCTGGAGCAAGACCCCGCGCTGATTGAGCTGGGAGTGGACAACAAGGTCATCCTCGCCACGCCCACCACGCTCATTGCACTGCTCAAGGCGATCGCCTTCGGCTGGCAGCAAGAAGCCATCGCCCGCGAGGCCAAGGAGATCGCCGCCCTGGGCAAAGAGCTCTACCAGCGCATCAGCGTCGTCACCGGCCACTTTACTAAGCTCGGCAAAAGCCTCGAACAATCCGTCGGTCACTATAATAAAACGCTCAACTCCATCGAAAGTCGCCTAATGGTGACAGCTCGGAAGTTTGAAGCCTTAGACAGTGCCGCCCCCGAGCCCCTCCCCGAGCCAAAAGGCATCGAAAAGATCCCAATCCTGCCACAAGGCGACTAGTGCCAGAGCCCGGGAACGCAACTCTCCCGAGTTGCCCCGCGTCAGAGTCAGCCGCTGCAGCGAATGCGTCCGACAAGTCACCGTTATGGCATTCAGAATACTGGGACCGCTATATCCGTAACGAAAAACACTTTCACGATGTGATCGACTACATCGAGCAAAACCCAGTTAAAGCTAAACTCTGCGCATCACCGAGCCAATGGCGTTTTAGCAGTGCCTACCAATCATGAACCAAGATCCCAACGACGACCCCATCGAATTCGAGATCACCGACGAGCTCGACCTCCACACCTTCCGACCCTCTGAGCTCGGCGACCTAATACCCGATTACATCGAGCTCGCTTTGGAAAAAGGCTATCATCGAGTGCGCATTATCCACGGCAAAGGCATCGGCACTCTACGCGAGACTGTGCACACACTTTTAAGGCGCGACACACGCGTTAAGAGTTTCCAGCTAGCCGACCAGAGCGAAGGCAGTTGGGGCGCCACCATAGTGCAGCTCCGCCGAAGGGGGAATGAAGGAACGAAGGAAGGTTGAACGTCCAACTTGCTTGCCCTGCGAAGCCTTTAGGCGAAGCAGGGGTCCAACATCGAATTTTGAATGTAGGACTCCGCCATCGGGTGTTCAAAGCGAGGGGAGAGTTTCGTCAGTCGGGTCCTAGTCGCACGTGGCCGCCTAGCCCGCAGGCCTGATCGCAATTCACCATTGGACGTTGAGCGTTGGACGTTCGACGTTCAATGCCTCCTCCGTTCTCCCGTTTCCTAGGAAAAGCGTTTCCAAGCCGACGGCATAAACAGCACCAGCACGGCGTATAGTTCCAAGCGTCCCAAAATCATTAATAGCGATAGAAAGATCTTGGTGCTGCTGCGCAGAAACTGAAAATTCTCGGCTGGGCCGACTTCCATGAAGCCGGGGCCGATGTTAAACAGGGTCGCTTGCACACTGGAAAACACCCCCATAAAGGACAGGTGCGGCTCATTGGCCGAGACAAATAGCATGGCCAGCAGCTGCAGCGCGGTCATTAAGATCACAAAGAGCACCACACTATGAATGGCGCGCTCGCTCAGCGTCTGTCCGCCCATGCGCATCGGAATGGTGATATTCGGCCGGTAGGCGTGCGTGATACTGCGCATCGCAGCCCGCAGCGCGATTACGATCCGCACCACCTTCACCCCGCCACTGGTGGAGCCGGAGCAGCCGCCCACAAACATGATCAGTAGCAAGGTCATCTTGGCCGGAGGCAGCCAGGTGTCAAAATTCGTAGTGGAATAGCCGGTGGTGGTGATGATCGAGACCGCTTGGAAGGCCGCCACTCGTAGCATGTTGTGGTCGGGCAGTTGGCCGGTCAGGTCAATCAGGAACACCATGAGCAGCAGTGTGCTGCCAATCACGATGGCATAAAACCAATAGACCTCGTGGTTTTGCTTCAATATATGCGTCTGCCCCCGTATTAGTCGGATCATATACACAAAAGTGGTGCCACTGAGCGCCATGAATACGATCGAGAGCCACTCCAAGACCGGGCTTTGAAATTGTTCCATGCTCATCGGCTCGGTACTGAAGCCTCCGGTCGAGATGGTGGTCATCGAGTGATTGATCGCCTGAAACCAGTCCATGCCGCCGACTTTATATGCGATCGTGCACACCAGAGAAATCCCTACATAGAAGAGCATCAGCTGAAAGGCGCCACTCTGAATGCGGCCGTGGTCGAAGTCCGACGAGGTGCCCGAGGACTCATTACTAAACAGAATTTTCGCGCCGGCCCCCAGCGAGGACAGGATGGCCACGAAAAACACCACTACGCCCAGGCCGCCCACCCACTGACTCAGCGACCGCCACAGCAGCAAGCTCTTGGGGAACTCATAAAAGTTGGAATAGGCGGTCGCCCCGGTGGTGGTGAGCCCCGAGGCGCTTTCAAAAATTGCATCCGAGAAGCTGCCATGCGTCTCCGTCAATGCATAGGGCAGGGCACCGATGAGTGTCGCCAGGATCCATGCCAGCCCAATCGCGCACAGGGCCTCGCGCCGAAACAGTTTCGCTTCCCTCTTGCGGCCGAGCATGTGGAAGAGTGCGGCCACGCTGATCGATATGCCCACCGTGCTGATAAAGGCCTGAATCGAATCGTCGTGGATGGACTCGCCCAGCAGGAGCCCCGCTCCCGCGCACAGCCCAAAGGCCACCGCCAGGGCCAGCAAGACCATGCTCAACAGTTTGTAGATAATTGCAGTATTCACAATTTATACCAAGCTCGCCATCACGGCTTTTTGTTGTGCTTCACTCACGATCACCACCACCCGGTCGCCGGCCAGGATGATGTCGTCGGCGGCGGGCACCTTCGCTTTGAATTTGTGCAAGAGCGCCACAAAGACCGCTCCCGGTGGCAGGTGGATGTCTTTCACCATCTTGCCCACGCAAGGGCTCGAGTGCTTGATGCGCACTTCCACGATCTGGCCATCCCCGCCCGGCACGGTCGCCAAGGTGGCACTGGAGTCCGCGGACAAGTTGCGCAGCATAAATTCCGCCGTCGCTTGGCGCGGCGAGACCACCACCTCGATGCCCAGCATCGTTTTCAAAATGCCCAACAACTGGTCGTAGTCCCCCTTATTGATCACCAACTGCACATGATTCGCTCCCAGCTTGGCTGCCTGCAAACAGGTCAGGATGTTTTCTTCGTCATCCTTGGTGCAGGCCACAAAATAATCCGCACTGCCGATTTGCTCCTCTTCCAGTAAGCGCAGCGAGGTCGCATCGCCATTAATCACCGTGATGTCGGGAAAGCGCTCCGCCAGCGAGCGGCACTTCGCCTTGTCTTTTTCGATCACCCGCACCTTGAAGCGCGGATTCGTCAGCAGTCGGATCAGGCTGATCGCCGTCTCACTGCCTCCGAAGAGCACCACCCGCGCCACGTCGATCTTATGCTTCGGGTCGAAGCGCTCGCGCAATGTAAACAACACTTCCGGATGCCCAAACAATGTCACCATGTCGCCCGCCTCCAGTATCGTGTCCGCACTGGCCACCTCCGAGTGCCCATCGCGCTGCACGTAGCCGATCCGCACCCGCGAGTCCAGTTTCAGGTCTTTTAACTTTTTGCCGACCAGACGCGAGTTTTTCGCCACCTGCTGCTGCTGCACCTCGATTTGACCGCGCGCAAAATTCTCCACTGCCACCCGGCCCGCACTGCGGATCTCCTTGGCCAGCTCCACCGCGCAAATCGCCTCCGGGTTCACCAGCAGGTCGATTCCGAAGTGCAGCTGATAATTGATCACCGAGTTGTCGCTAAAGGTTTCGTCATGGATGCGGGCAATCGTATTTTTGGCCCCCAGCCCCTTAGCCAGCGAGCAAGAGATCACATTCGTGCGGTCATCACTCGTCATGGCCAGAAAGGCATCGCAGGAGGCCACGTCCACATCCACCAACTGGCGCGCCGAGCTGCCGTTGCCCGTGATGATGCGCGCATTCTGTTCCTCGTCCAGCTTCTCACAGCGCACTTCCGATTGCTCGATGAGAGTGACGTTGTGCCCCGCTGCGGACAGCGTCGTGCACAAATTATGGCCGACTTCTCCGGCGCCTATAATGATAATCTTCATAAAGGAAAAACGCGCATATTGACGCCCCTGCCCAGCATTTCCAGAGTAATATTCAGCCCAGATTTTGGGCGTCTTGAGCAGAGCCAGCGGGAACGTGGGAACCTAGGAACCTGGGAACGTCGAACGTTCAACGTCCAACATCGAATGTTGAATTTCTTATTCGATGTTCAGCGTTCGATGTTCGATGTTCAATGTTCAGTCCGCGTTCCGCGTTCGTCTCTTACGTAGCCTCGGCTTCCATCGCGCTGTCAGTGCCACGTCGCTCGCCTGCAATACACGCCAAAGCAGCCAGCGGGAACGTCGAACATCGAACGTCTAACATCGAACATCGAATAAAGCCGATTCACCATTGGACCCATGCTTCGCCTAAAGGCTACGCAGGGCAAGCAGTTGGACCCATGCTTCGCCTAAAGGCTACGCAGGGCAAGCAGTTGAACGTTGGACGTTCGACGTTCCCAAATTCAGCTGCCGTCTCAGACCTGCATCCCGACTTCCACTCCGAAGCGGGCACTTGCGCCCGCGGGCACTGTATGCAGGCCTTTTTTGTGTTCCGGAGCATTCGGCGGGCCCATCCACGGCTCCACACAGTAAAACGGGCTGTCCGCCGCTTCCGTCCATATCACAAAGGCATTCCAGGGCGAGCGAGTGTCGGAGTCGTTCAATATGCGCACCGCGATGTCCTCGTCGCCGCTGTTGGGACCGAACACCGCCGTGTCGCCCTTGAGCGCAGTGTAGATTTGATCGCAATTGGCAGGATTCCCAAACGACTTGTCCTTGTTCCAGCCGCGCGGAGCCGGCTTCAGCGAGCCATCCGGCTCGTGAGTGAAGCATTTTTTGGCCGGAATTTCAAAGCGGTAGTCACTGCGCTGCTGTCCCTCATGCCAGGGCAGGGTGAAGTAAAAATGGTGCCCCGCCGACCACACGATCGGCTCGTCGCCCAAATTATCCAGCTGCAAAAAGACCTTAAACGAGGTCGCTTCGAAGACATAGCGCACCGTGAAGCGGTAATTGAAAGGGTAGGCCTCCGCAGCCGCCGCGTTCGGTTTCAGTTCCGCGGTAAAGCCGGTCTCATCCGCCGCGACCATTTCGAATTGCCCATCCCGCGCAAAGCCATGGACTGGCATCGGCCGCACCACGCCCTTGGGATCCTTCCATTCACCGATTTTCCCCTCGTTGAAAGTGCGTGCCGAGAAGGGGAACAAGATCGGATTGCCGCCCCGCACCTTCGGGAAGCGATCATAGTCCGCATCATCGGGCCAATGGATCACATCACGGATGGAGCCGTCCGCCATTTCCAGATTCCAGTTCATCAGGCGTGCGCCCAGTTCCGGGCGCGCCAAAAAGGTCGAGGGCCCACAGCTCCAGCGATGCAAGCGCACCCCATTATATTCGATCGTTTCCATCGCTCCGTTCTAAGCACAGCGCCCCGATAAAAGAAAGCCGAAAGCGCCGCCAAAACGAGCAGGCGCGCAAGCACGCTGCATCGCGTCCTGTGAAACCGAGGGAACGTCCAATGTTCAATGATGAATGATTTGGCTACGTAGCGGGGCTCTTTAGACCCCGTT
>CEUD01125029.1_pt1 | contig 33446 bp, 29 predicted proteins | sample 356481 | NCBI WGS metagenome assembly CEUD01 (sample SAMEA2623314, study PRJEB7988) | marine metagenome | isolation source: saline water (ENVO:00002010), including | reverse complement strand
CCGCTTATCGCAGCGCCGCCAGTGCTCGAACTCAAGAAATCTCGGACTCAGTCCGTGAGGCCGCGAATGCGCATGTGTTTTATCAATATCTGTTCTACGCTCAATTGGCGAAACTGCGTGCCTATGCAGGCAGTCAAGGGGTTGAAATCATGGGTGACGCCCCGATCTTCGTCGCCCTGGATAGCTCGGATGTGTGGGCCAACCCAGAACTCTTTCAGCTAGACAAAGACGGTCAGCCCAAAGCGGTGGCTGGGGTGCCGCCTGATTATTTTGCCGCGGATGGACAGCTGTGGGGCAATCCTCTCTACGATTGGAAGGTGCACCAGCAGACCGACTTCGCATGGTGGATACAGCGCATCCAGTCGAACTTAGAGTTTTACGATATCGTGCGTCTCGATCACTTCCGTGGTTTTGAGTCCTATTGGTCGGTGCCGGCAGGTGAAAAGACTGCGCGCAATGGCACTTGGACCCCCTGCCCCGGCTTGGAATTGTTTCAAGCCATCCGCGCGGCTTGCCCGGATGCGAAGCTTGTGGCGGAAGATCTCGGCATCATCACCGATGAAGTCAATGCCTTGCGCCAAGCGACTGGCCTTCCCGGCATGGCTGTTCTGCAGTTTGCTTTTGGTGGCGAAGCGGACAACGCCTATTTGCCCCACAACTACGAGCGGAATTGCGTCGCCTACTCAGGCACACATGACAACGACACGACAATCGGCTGGTATCAAGGTCTAGACGAGGCCACGCAAGACCACATTCGTCGATACATCGGCGTCTCGGGAGATGAGATTGCTTGGGATTTTATTCGACTGGCGATTAAATCCAGTGCGCATTTGGCGGTCTTCCCCTTGCAGGATCTCATGAGTCTTGGCAGTGAAGCTCGCTTAAATACGCCCGGAGCGCCGACAGGCAATTGGCAGTGGCGTTACTTGCCGCATCAACTCGATGCGCTGGAAACGCAAAGTGCAGATTATCTGCGCGACTTACTCCAGCTTTACGGTAGATAGGTAGCAGCATTTGTTAATCACAAAGTGCTTTTTACGAGCTTCTTACGAGCGCGTGCATTCACTGAACGCATAACACGAATAATGCGTCCACTACGTTCTTTTTATTTGCAAGCAATGGTCTTGCACGCACTTTTATATGAGGCAAATACCATCGACATTTAACTTCACCTAATAGTGGCTGAACCCTCAAATATGCATAAAGAATCTAACTTCTGGGCACAAGAAATCCTGTCAGGTGATGTCGAAAAATGGCACCGGCGCTCAGCCTTAAAGCGCCTGCGTTGGCGCGTGATTATTCGTGCAACCCTGGGGTTGAAGCGTTTGGTAGATATTGTGGGAGCCTTGGCAGCGATCGTAGTAAGTTCCCCCATTTTTATACTGACGGCATTGGCGATTAAATTGGATGATGGTGGTCCCGTGCTTTTTAAGCAGATTCGAGTGGGCGCAGGCGGTGAGTTGTTCGAAATTTGGAAGTTTCGCTCGATGGTTCTTAATGCCGACCAAATTAAAGATGAGATCTTAGAGCAAAATGAGCATGGGGATAGCGGTGTGACCTTTAAGATGAAAGACGACCCGCGTATTACCAAGCCAGGCAAGTGGATTCGTAAGTTGTCGATCGATGAATTTCCTCAATTTTTCAATGTATTGATCGGCAATATGTCTCTGGTGGGACCAAGACCGCCAGTGCCACGTGAAGTCGCGCTTTACGGGGCGCGCCACTTGCGTCGACTTCGTGCGAAGCCAGGAATCACCTGTTTATGGCAAATTGGAGGGCGTGCGGACATTGATTTCGAAGGTCAGGTGCGCTTAGATTTACAATATATACACTCGCAAGGCTTTTGGTCCGACTTGGTCATTTTGATTAAGACAGTGCCTGCAGTATTACTAGGAAAGGGGGCTTATTAAGATATGAGCGAAATCCCTGAATTGAATCGAACTGGCCCCATTGAATGGCGGCTCGCCCTGCCCGACTGGGGACGACTGGACACTGTTTGGGAGCGTCGTCTGCCCTTCGCACTCTGGCATGTCGGCGAGCAAGCTTTGCTCTTTCATTGGTTAGATGCAGCGGTGGATCAAGGCTCGGAAAAAGTGGTGCTCTACATTTCTGACCGCCCAAGTGATGTCCGTAAAGCAGTGGAAAAAGCGACTCTCTGGCCCATTGAAATTGAGATCGTGACAGTGCCCAGTATTCAAGGCTTAGATTGGGATGATTGCATCAATCACTTACCGAGGACCCCTGCCCTCACAACAGAGCCTGAGGCCGGCTGGGGCCTGATTAAATATTGGCATCAGTTAGAACAGGACTGGCTCACCACATTCACGGAAGAAACCAAAAGCTACGGTATTTATGCGGCCATTGGGCGTAGTTGCGAAATCGCCTCCGATGCGAAATTGAATCCCCCTTTCTGGCTGGGAAATCACGTGTCGATCGGGCCTGGCTCTGTGATCGGCCCCGGTGCTGTGGTTGAAGATGGTTGCATCGTTGCCGGCATGAGTCGACTCGAACGCGCTCACTTAGCGGCACATACTTACTTGGGGCCCGAAACGGACTTGGTGGACAGCATCATCCATCGCAACAATTTGTTAAACATGAGGCATGGGGCCTATGTTCGGGGCTTAGAGGACTTTGTTGCCTCTAGCTTGCAATCATCCGGTGGCAAGCCTCACCAACAAAAACACGCGTCAATACGGGATCGATTACGTGCCTTACGTCTACTCTGGCGCTGGCGCAATCATTCTAAGGCTGAGGGCCATTTTCAGGGAGTTGATGGCAGGCAATGGCCCTGCTTAAACAGTCGTTCGATAGAAGACCGCGGCCCCTGGCTAGGCCTTGTCATTAAAGGTAAATTAGCGCTATTCGGCATTACGCCCCGTGAAGCGTCTACGCTAGACGAACTACCCGAGGAGTGGCAGTCCATCTTACGCAAGGCACCCTTGGGGGCCTTTAGCTATGCGGATGTCATGGGCGCGCATGAACCTGGTGATATGGATGAAGCGCTCCACTGTGTATATCATGCCACTACGGACGAGGCGCTTTGCCGCCAACTCTTTGATAATTGGCTGATGGATATTCTAGGGAATTAACAATATGAGAAAGGTGACGACATGAAAGGTATGGTATTTACAAATTTCCTCGAAATGGTCGAGGAGCGCTACGGCATCGATATGGTGGACACGATTATTGATGCATCGGATTTGCCATCCAATGGTGCCTATACAGCCGTCGGCACTTACCCGCATACTGAAATGGTCAGTTTGCTCATTTCGCTGGAAAAAGAAACCGGCGTCACTGTCTCTGAGCTTTTAGTGCTCTATGGCACGTATCTTTTTGGTAAACTCGCGCAAGGCTACCCTGTGATGCTAACGGATTGCAATTGTAGCCGTGATCTATTGATTCGCCTCGACGGCGTCGTGCATGTGGAAGTCGCTAAGCTTTATCCGGACGCGGAACTTCCTCGATTTAAAACAGTGGAGCTGCCCAATGGAGATCTGGAGATGACCTACCTCTCTGATCGGCATCTTGAAGACTTAGCCGAAGGATTGCTGCGTGGCAGTCTCGTGCATTTCAAAGATCAAGCCACAATTACGAGGCACCCTCAAGCGGACGGCAGCGGCGTCGTCTTTAAAGTGTGCTATGCAGCAAACACGGACCGTTAATGGACGAAACTCAGAAGTGGGAACGCCGACTGCTTCGTGAGCGCACTGCGCGACGTGAAGCGGAGCGTTTGCTCGAAGTTAAGAGCTTCGATCTATACAAAAAAACCTGTGAGCTCGATGATTTAGTCGCGCAGCAGCAGGTCACGATTGAAGAGAGGACGCACGACTTAGCACAAGCGAGTGCGCAGGCAGTCATGCTCTTCGACGCGGTCAGCCACACGGATAATGGGGTCCTCATTACCGGCCCTGATAATACTGTGATTTGGGCGAATAAAGCGACGCAGCGCATTTCAGGCTATAGCCCAGATGAGTTGATTGGTCACAAACCTGGCGGCTTACTCCAAGGAGAAGAGTCCTCAGAAGAAACGCGACAATACATGCGCGAAAAAATCGCTGCGAGAGAGCCCTTTGAAGTCGAGATTTTAAATTACTCGAAAAATACAAAGAAGGCTTATTGGGCGCACATACAAGCAACCCCAGTTTTTGACGAGGAGAAGTCGTTTAAATATTTTATCGCGATTCAATCGGATATAACTGAAGCACGTAAAACCCAGGAACGGCTCGCTCAAGAGAGCTCGCGGGCGAACCAATTGGCTGAGAAAGCTGAAGAGGCAAATCTAGCAAAAACACGCTTTCTAGCAACCATGAGTCACGAACTAAGGACGCCACTCAATGGTATTATTGGCTATTCGCAGGTTCTGGAAAATGAGCGCAGCTTGGATTCGAAGCAAATTAAGCAAATCCGGATCATACGACGCAGCGGCGAACACTTACTGGCATTGATTAATGATCTGCTGGACGTCTCTAAAATCGAACAGGGCGGCCATCGCCTAAGTCCGACGCGCTTCGATTTAGAAGGCATGCTTAATAGCGTGATAGACATTGTTCAGTCAAAAGCAGACGAGAAGAATTTACAGCTGCGAAAGCTCTATCGCACGCAAGACCTCCTCGATTCTCAGGATAAAATTTACCTCATTGCCGATTCGCGCTCGCTTCGGCAGGTCTTATTAAATCTGCTCGGTAATGCGATTAAGTTTACGGAGGAAGGCTCGATCTCTTTGAATGTCGAGCTGTTATCCTTAAAGTCAGATCGGGGCCGTATTCGTTTCGAAGTCACAGATACTGGGCGCGGCATTCCGGCTGATAAGCGTGAGGCATTATTTAAACCTTTTCGCCAAGTGGATGAAGCGCGCGACGTAGTCAACGGCACAGGTCTGGGCTTATATATTGCGCAAAAGTTTGTCATGTTGATGGGAGGTGAAATCCTAATCGAAAGCACAGTGCTGGAAGGTAGCTGCTTCTACTTCGAGCTCGAGTTCCCCTTGGAGATCTCCCAGGAGCCGACGGCTACGAATGGAGATTCGAACGAATACAAGGGCGATGGATTCCCAGTCGCTTACTCAGGACCGCCGAAAAAGATCTTAATCGTAGATGACGTGAAGGATAATCGTTTGCTGCTAAATGATTTATTAGAACCCGTAGGCTTTGATCTTGATGTGGCCGAAAACGGACATGAAGCGCTACGCTTGATTCGACAGAATTCATATGATTTAGTGCTCAGCGATGTAATCATGCCATTCATGAGTGGCTACGAGCTCGTCGAGGCAGTTCGAGCCGACCCCAAGATTGCGAAAACCCCCATATTTGCGATATCAGCCAGTTTAATGCAACTGTCTACGATGGAGAAACAGCGCATGCGAAAGTTCGATAGCTTTATCGCAAAACCAGTGAATGCGAATGATTTATTTGATGCGATCCGTGCCCCGCTTAAAGTGGATTGGCTTTACTCGAATAGCGCGCGTCCTCCAAAAACAAAAACTCCTGATAATCATTCTCGAGCTAGTGAAGGGCCAAATTATTTGCAAAACCCAATTGCTGAGTTGATACAAGAACTCCTGATATTAGCGCGTGTTGGAGACGTAAAAGCCCTGCAGCAAAGTTTGCCGCAATTGCGTGAAACCGATCAGGACACAGCGATCAAAGTGGAAAACTATTTAAATAACTACAAAATGGATCAAATCATCACTGAACTCGAATCCTCACTCGGAAGGATATCACATGCATAAAACTAAACGCACGATACTATTGGTTGATGATAGTGTTCCAAATGTTGATGTACTGTTGGACCTGCTCGATGGCCTGGGGCATCGTGTACTAGTCGCTGAGAATGGCGAATCCGCGCTTCAACGGTGCCGCTTAGCGAAGCCAGATGTTATTTTCATGAATACTATTCTGCCAGGGATTGACGGGGTCGAGTGTTGTCGTCGAATCAAAGCTGAAGCAGAATTTAGACAAATCCCCGTGGTCATTATGTCAGACGACAGCGACGACGGGGAATTGCGTAGTCATTGTTTTAAATCGGGTGCATGTGCCTTTATCACGAAACCAGCCATACGGGATGAAGTGGTTGCAATTTTAAATAATCAATTAGAGCTAATTGAATTGCGCGAGCAGGTCAAAACTTCGAACGGAGCCGAAGCACGTTCATTGGAAGAGTTTGATCTCCTCGTGGACTTTATCGCGCATGACATGAAAAGTCCAATCGTATGCATTACTGGCTTTGCAGAAGAGCTAGCGGAGCAGTTTTCAGAAGTTGAAGTCGATGCGGAATGGCATGAGTTTCTAGGCTATATACATCATTCGGCAAATGATGTTGATATTATATTAGAGGCACTGGTGCTGCTCAAAAATTTAAGGACACTAGAATGGCGAGAACCAGAACTGGTGAAACTAGAAAGCTTGTTTCAAGGGGTGCTGTCTCGCTATGAGCAGTTTGAATCTTACAAGCCGCTAGAAATGAACGCGAGCTGTAACGATTACTCTGTGATTTCTCAGCCTACCCTGCTGGAAGAACTCGTCTTTATCCTAATTCGTAATTTTGGCAATCTGATAGAGCCTGGAGAGACTTTACAATTGAACGTAGAAATCGAGAGCTCCAATAATGGGCAAATCTTGCTGCGTTTAAATGCAAATACGAGAGCAATGACCGATGTGGAATTGTCTCATATTTTAGAACCTCTACAGGGTAAAAAGCGTAAACGAGTAAAAGATGTTAGCATTCAGATGTTATGCGCACAGAAAATCATTTCATACCTAGCGATTAATGCATGGGCAGAACATGGTCCCAAAGATTCGTTAACGGTATGCCTGAACCTAGAAACTGGAGGATGAAGCAATGATTCAAGAGTCCTCACTACATATCACTGAGTTTGCCCTCACAAATGATGTAAGCAAGGTTTCATCGATTCGCGATCGATTTGTCAATTTCCTCAGTTCGCTTGGGCTGAACGAGAGAGAGAAAGACGCCTGGAAACTGGTGTTCACTGAGCTCATTAATAATGCCATTGAACACGGCAGCGGTGCACAAGCTAATAAAAAAATTTACGCAAGGTGGTGGTCTGTAAATAATTCAGTTTGGCTGGAGACCGAAGACTCTGGTGAAGGGCCACCTCGCAAATTGATTCGCAACCCGACCCTGCCCACGGACCCTCTAGCTGAAGGTGGCCGTGGTCTCTACATCATTCAAGAGTTTGCGGACCACTTCAACCATTGGTATAGCTCATCAGGCTACATGGCTAAGGTTTGCAAAGGGTATAATCGCTTAAATAACGTGCTCCCTCTTAATCCGGAAATGGATGCCATTTTGGACGAGCTTTCCGACTGCTACGAGAGCCTGTCGCTTTTTGACCGAATGGCTGCGAATCTGTTACAGGATGAGAGAATTGATCGCTTTGTGCAGTCTGCACTCAATATGTTTATGGATGCGCGAGATTATTCGGCAATCCACCTCGAACTGTATCAAGCTGAAAAAAATTCGATCTATCAATGGATCAGTTCTATCGACGCATATGGTGTATTTGGGCAAATTAACTCTGATGCGTCTGAACTCTTGCGCTTGAATGATTCCATCAATTGGTCGACCAAACGTAGTAACCACCCCTTTAGTAGTGCAGAGAAATATCCGGTCGGATGTTGTGCTCCCTTGTATGTCGGAGATGAAATTGTCGGTTTAATCGCAGTCGGATGTGAAGCGAATGACCAAATCATCTTGTCCAATGACGTACGCAATTTACGCGCCTTAGCCGATATTATCGGAGTTTCTGTCAGTCGTGCTCTTTTAGACATTGAGAAAGACGAACGAAAGCGTCTCGCAACTGAGATGCATATCGCGACTGAATTACAGCAGCAACTATTACCCATTGATAAAGAGATTTCTGAGATCCCAGGTTATGAGCTTTTTTACAGTAGCATTAGTGCGCTTGAAGTGGCAGGTGATTTTGTAGAAGTGCGTCAGAATGATGCGGGCGAATATTTAGGCTGTGTAATTGATGTGATGGGCAAAGGCGTCTCCGCAGCCATTTTAGCGGGCATTTTTCGCAGCCAATTTATCGCCTACTCTTTTCGCGGAGGCTCCCTGTCGACTTTCATTGAAGGCGTCAATCAATCTCTAGAAAGCCAACTCGGAGGTGCGACTATGTTTATCACCGCCTTTATTTTTAAGATCAACCCCGAGTCACATGAGATCACCTATGGAGCAGCAGGACATCCTCCCGCCCTACTCTTTCGTGGCGATGGTGCACTCCAAGAGCTCGTTTCTACCGGCCCTCCAATGGGACTATTTCCAGAGATCGAGTATGGGCAAACTCAGATCCAAATGTCAGCGGGCGATCGACTCATCGCCGTCACCGACGGGCTCTATGAGTGGACTGAGGGGGAAGATATCTTCGGCTGGGAAGCTATGGTTAAGTGGTTTACAGACAATCAACATTTGGACTCCAAAACACTCTGGAGTCAGCTGCAAAGTAAGATGCTGCAAGCGCGCGTCTCTCAGTCCATTGAGCAAGAGGATGATGAAACACTCTTAATTTTAACACGCAAATAATATGAAAAAGGTTTTAGTAGTCGATGATGACATCGTAATGTTCCGTCTCTTCCAAGTGCAGGTAAAGCGAGCGGGCTGTGATGGTTATTTCTTTTGCGACGCTCAATCGGCTTTGGAACAGTTGCAAGATATACAGCCGGATTTAGCTGTATTAGATTACAATCTACCAGATCTAGACGGTGCGGAACTCTACAAACGCATTCGCAGGACTGCCGGATTGGAGAGTATTCCCATTGTTTTCGTGACTGGTTCGGTGCAGGATGAGGACTTAAAAGCCATCGAATCACTCGGAGCCGACGCTGTGCTTTCAAAGCCTTTCAGCCCGAGGATCCTACAAAATCTGATTAAGAAGTTACTCAACATTGGATGAAGAAAAAGACGCTCCACCTCTTTATATTTGCAGATGCACTCGGCTGGGAGCTAGTGCAGCACTATGGCATCCTCAAGAAAGTGACTCCCCAGCAGAAGAAATGCGAAACACTGTTCGGATATTCCGCAACATGCGACCCGACCATTCTCACTGGTGCTTCGCCCCGTGAGCACGGGCATTTTTCTTTTTTTGTTAAGTGTGATCCAAAGCGCTCTCCCTTTAAGTTGATGCGCTTTTTTAAGTGGATTCCTGACCGAATCGGAGGTTATCATAAAATTCGCAATCGGCTCAGTCGTTACTTCTCTAAGTCAAAAGGCTACACTGGCTACTTTCAGCTCTACAGCGTGCCTTTTCGCTTTTTGCCTTGGCTGGACTACACCGAAAAGCAGGACATCTATGAACCAGGCGGTATTATCGGTGGGCAGCCCACCATTTTTGAAACCTGGAAGCAGTCAGGCAAAGTCTGGCACCGTTCGAACTGGCGCAATGGCGACGCGGCCAACTATGCCGAAATGAAGGCACTGATTCGCAAGGGGGAAGTTGAGCTCGCCTACCTTTTTACCGCAGGCCTGGATGCGGCCATGCACCGCTATGGGCCTTGGTCCCCGCAGGCCAAAGCTGCCTTTTTAGAATTTGAGCAAAAAGTTGAATCACTGGAAGCCTTAGCCAAGGAGCATTACGATGAAGTCCGGATCGCGATCTTCAGTGACCACGGCATGACAGAGGTCACGCAGAACTCTGATTTACGTCGTCGCTGCGAAGCACTACCGCTCAAGTATGGTGTAGATTATATCGCCGTCTGGGACTCCACAATGGCTCGTTTCTGGTTTTCGACCGATGTCGCACGCGAACAAATTAACGCACTGCTACAGCAGGCCAATGAAGGTGCCATCGTCAGCGATGAGCAACTCGCAGATTGGCGCTGCGACTTTGCCGACCAGCGCTATGGTGAACTATTTTATTTACTGAAGCCGGGCATCCTATTTGTGCCCTCCTTTCTGAACATGAGCCATGTGCCTGGAATGCACGGCTACTCTCCCGATGATAAAGATAGTGCGGCCTCTTGGCTCGCTAACTTCGAAAGCAAACACCCCGTCAACCGCCTAGAGGATATCTACGCGGTGATGCAAGCCGCCGCGCTCGATTAAATGCCTAAGCCCGCACCTCATTACATTGCAGGTCATAAAAAACCTGATACCGATTCGGCTGTGGCCGCCGAGGTATTGGCTTGGTTATATCGTGCCAATGCTGCAGAGTTTAAAAATGCGATTCCCGTCTGCCTAGGTCCCCTCAATCGCCAAACACGCTGGCTCTTCAAACAAGCTGGAATCAAGCCTCCCGAAAGGCGTGATAGTTGTCTCTACACCGCCGAGGAAATTGCCCGCCCCGTGCCTTGTATCTTTCAAGATGCCCCACTGCGCGAAGCCTTAGAGACCATGCAGCGTAGCTTTAGTGACTTTGTGGTAGTCGTCGATGAGTCAAAGCAGCCTTTGGGCATTGTGAGTGATCGTACACCGCGCACGAATTATCTATTGCAGTGTAATATTGAAGACCTCATCGGCACTCTACTTGACTTTGAGCACATCATCAAAGGCTTACCGCTCGCGAGGTTAAACGCGGTTGAGTTACTTGAAGTGCAACGCTTGGAGGTCCCCTTGCATCGACATAGTATTACTGGTAATTGGGACCCACATACAGCCATTGTGATCGGTGACCGAGATCTATTATTAGAGGATATCGCAAAGAACCCGCCTGCCGCGGTGATCCTGACTGGCGTCTCCGACGAGCGGGCTAAAGCGATCACTCAGCGACTCTCCTGTCCGGTCTTCCTCTATCGTGGCTCAGTCATCAGCATGATGACGCGCCTACCAGGCTGCTTTCCCTGTTCTGAGGCGATGATCGAAGATTTCGCATCCGTCGATAGCCAGATGCGAGAGGACGAGATTTCGAGAGCAATCAAAAACGCTTCTGCGGCCCTATTGGTAATCGATTCTAAAAATCGCGTAATCGGCAGCATCGCCCCCATCGACTTGCTAAAGCTCAAACGTCCTAAGTTAAGCTTAGTCGATCACAGTGAGCGTGGGCAGGCGATTCACGGGCTGGCCGATGCAGAGATTGTAGAAATCATCGACCACCACCGACTCGGTGATGTGGAAACCATTTCTCCCCTCAGTATCGATGTCCGCCCGCTGGGATCCACTGCTTCGATCTTATATGAACGAATTAAGGAGGCTGGACATGAGATTCCACAAGAGATTGCAAAACTCCTGCTGGGGGCACTCATCGCCGATACACTCTTGCTGACTTCACCGACGTGCACCGTGTCCGATAAAGCGCGTGCGGCAGATCTCGCGAGCTTGGCCAGTGTGGAGCTAAAAAGCTTCGGGATCGAAGTACTGCGCCAAAACGATGAATTAGCCGATGCCACCGCCGAGTCGCTGGTCAGTCGCGATTGCAAGCCTTTCAATTACGAAGGCGTGCATTTTCTTGCGGCACAAGTTGAGACCGTTGACATCGCGATTTTGACTAGGGAACGCGCAGCAGAGCTTAGCCAAGCCTTCGAAACCAGAGTCAAACTGGAGGGCGCAGCCTTTGGTGCGTTGATGGTGACCGATGTCTTGCAGAGTCGGAGCCGCATCATTATAGTGAGCGAAGATGTGCGTTGGCTAGATGCCCATCTACCATCAGAACTGCGTCAAAGTGGCCAAGATTGGTTCATCGAAAATTTCGTCTCACGAAAAAAACAACTCATCCCTCTCCTCTTAACCAATATCCGACACGCGCAGTAAGCCATCACTATGTCCGCACAGCCAAACAACCGTATATTACATATACCTCGTCGCTTCAGTCAGGACGAATGGGGCGGCACAGAAGCCGTGATTACGAATCTATGCACAGCGCAATTGGAAATCGGGATGCGCCCTGAAATCCATACCTCCCTTGCTTTATCCGATACTACACAGGAAAACTTCAGGGGCTTTCCGATATATCGTTACAATTACTGCTACCCCTTTTGGGGGCTGAGTGCTGAGGAAAAACATCAACTCGACAAAAAAGGGGGCAACCTACTCTCATGGCCACTCTACCGGGCACTGCGCCGTGCATCTGATGTGCGCATCTTTCATGCACACGTAACCAAGCGCACCGGCGCCTCAGTACTGAAGGCGGCCAAACTGGCTAGACGACCTTGTGTGGTCACACTGCATGGCAACATGTTTGACGTACCTAAGGCAGAAGCCGAAGAGGTCGTCGCTTCACAGCAAGGGCACTTCGAATGGGGCCGCATCTTCGGAGCCTACTTCGGAAGTCGCGCAATGCTAGATGAGGTCGATGCAATTCTCTGTGTCGGTTACTCCGAATATGAAAAAGTAAAGCAGGCGCTTGGCGAGGACCGTGTATATTTTCTGCCCAATGGAGTCCACCCTGAGCGCTTTGAAGCTAACGACACTGAGCGATCACAAGCTCGTGCAGAACTGGGCTTTGAGCCAGATAGCTTTATCTACGGCTGCATCTCACGCCTAGACCCTCAAAAGAATCAATTGCTCTTAATCGAAGCCTTTGCTGCGCTCGCAAAACAAAATCCCAAGGCTGGATTATTGATATGCGGCCCCATGACAAATGCTGCGTATGCTGCGAAACTTGAGGCCGCTGCCAAGGCCTCTGGCTTTGCTGAGCGGATACGTATTTTGCCACCTGTGACTCCAGACACTGATGAACATCGTTTGCGCTTTGCGGCCTTAGACTGCTTTGTGCTTCCTTCGCGTCATGAGCCCTTCGGTATTGTAGTCCTCGAGGCCTGGGCAGCAGGAAAGCCAGTGATCGCTGCCGATGTCGGTGGACTGGGACGCTTAGTGGCACACAAAGAGACTGGTTTAAAATTCGAAAGCGGCGACGTCGAAGCTTTGACGACTTACATGCAGCAAATCTCCACGGAGCCTGAATGCCGCCATGCGCTTACTCAGGCCGCACAGGCTGAAGTCAGGCGCAGCTACACGTGGCCGCAAATTGCACAGCAACTCGAAACGATTTATCAACAAGTCGAAGCCAAATACCAATGAAGCCCATTCCCGATAGCATTACTCTAGTCATGCGCTCCTACAACGAGGCATGGGCCATTGAAGATACCTTAAAGGCGGTCTTCTCGCAAGATTACGCGGGCGAAATCGAACTCATCGTAATCGATAGTGGATCTACGGATGGCTCACACGAAATCATTCAATCCTATCAGCCTAAAGAATTCATTATCTTAGAGCCTGGCAGCTATGTGCCAGGCAAAGTGCTCAATCAAGGTTTTCAACTGGCCAGTCATGAATGGGTGGTCTTTCTCAACTCTGATGCCACACCGAAGGATGATCAATGGCTCCAGCAATTGCTACAGGCAGCGGTCAATACGCCCAAACTCGGAGCGGCTTTCAGTCGGCAAGTCGCGCGCGACGATTGCGAGGCTGTCTTTGCGCATGATTATGATCGCTGCTTTGGTCCGAAACGTGAATCCGACCAATGGGAGCATTTCTTTAGTATGGTCAGTTGTGTCGCTCAAAAATCAGTCTGGCAGCAATATCCTCTACGCGAGGATCTGCAATATGCAGAAGACGATGAGTGGACCCGTCGTATGAAGGAAGCGGGCTACGCCACGCGATTAGTGGTAGAATCAGTCATCATACACTCGCATAATTATACGCCTGAGCAATCCTACAAACGCGCCAAGGGGGATGCGATTGCAGTCGCCCAAGCGGGTAATGTGCCCTCTATGAGTCTGACATGGTTTGCCGGGGTCTTCCTACCTGCGCTTAAAGATAGTATAAAAGACTTTCAATATTGCCTCCAGCGGCATCGCTTGCGTGAAGTGCCACACGCCTTTCGTGTGCGCTATCAGCAACGCAGAGGCCGTATTGACGGCTATAAGGAAGGTCTACGAAATGGATGAGATCACTGCAGTCATTCGCTACAAAGATTCAGCCAGCACACTACCCGAAGTGCTCGACAGTTTGAAGCGGCAAACACGCCCCGTCGATTGTATCGTAGCGGTGGATACCGGCAGTCGCGACGATTCTACACGTATACTTACTGAAGCTGGCGCAAAAATTATAAAATGGGAGCAGCCCTACCATCACTCAAGGGTCACAAATTTCGGAATTTCCCATTGCGATACGCCTTATGTGCTTTGCTTGAGCTCCCATACCGCGATGAATGAGCCGGACATTGTTGCTAATTTACTTGTATCGATGTCAGATCCGCGGGTGGCAGCTTCCAGCATATGTTGGGACGATGACAGCTTCTATACAAATAAGATAGACCATCATGAGATCTTACAAAAAGGCCTCAAATTAGGCTCCATTTATACGAATAGCCTCGGACTCCTCCGTAAGACTCTGTGGGAACAGCACGCTTTTGATGAGTCCATCAACGGGGTCGAAGACTACGAATGGGCGATCCACCAACTACAGGCCGGCTATAAAATACATCGTCTACAAGCCAAAATCAGTTATCAACGCAAGGGCCACAATCGCATCATGCGGGGCACCGCACGCGTCTTTTGTATCGCTCATCGCTATCAACTAAAAGTCACTTGGCTAGGCTACAAAGCAACCGCACAAGCACTCATAAAGCACTTGCCTGGTAAGCTAAAAGGTCAGGACGAGGCAGTCGAAAGATTTGATTATCATGCCCGCCGCCTGATGGGCTCGCTATTCTGGCGCTTTATTGATTTAAACATTAACTAGTCCCCGCTTATGAATATCCTAGTTATCTCCAATCTCTATCCGCCTCATGGTATTGGCGGCTATGAAGAGCGCTGTATGCAAACTGTCAACGCACTCCGCTTACGCGGGCATACGGTTCATGTATTAACCTCAGACCACTCCGTGGAGGGGCGTGATGCCAGCGGTGAGAAGGCTATTTTTCGCCGTTTAAAGGTGCATGGTTTTTATGGGCACCCTTGGTTGCCGATCCATCAGCTCTACCCTCTGGAGCAGGCCAACCAAAAAGCCATGCAGGCATTGATTGAGGAGCTACAGCCCGATGTCGTGCATGTTTGGAATATGGGAGGCATTAGTAAATCTCTATTGCACACATTGGAGCAAGCGAAGCGTCCGGTAGTTTATGACATCTCCGACCACTGGATCGCACGTAGTTTAAAAGCTGATGTATGGCTTTCCTGGTGGAACGATTCAGGCTCAATCATGCGTAAAACTTTGCGCAGCGTTGCCACGATCACTGGATTACGTAAGGCTATAAGTGCTAAAGTACCCACGGCTTCGGTACGCTCCTTGCAGTTTAAACACATATACTTCTGTAGTCGCTACATGCGCGACACCACCGCCCAACAAGGCTACCCAGTCTCGCATGGAAAAATCGCCTATTGCGGTGTCGAAGCCGAGCGCTTTCTTCGTAAGACTGAATACACGCCTGCACGCAAATTCCTCTGGGTTGGGCGATTAGCAGAGGACAAAGATCCAATGACTGCCCTAAAGGGCTTCTTACGCGCACGGCAAAGCTGTGATGAAGCACTCACGCTCGATATCTACGGTCGGGGGGAAGAGGAATTTGTCGCTAGCTTAAAGCGCGAGATTACCAAAGCAAAGGCGGAGGAATTTGTAAAATTGAAGTCGGCCACGCATGACGAAATGCGCGGTCTGTACGCTCAGTACGATGCCTATATTTTTTCCAGCAACTGGGGGGAGCCCTTCGCATTGACACCACTGGAAGCAATGTCAGCAGGCCTCCCGGTCATCATGTGCCCCGACGGGGGCGACGCAGAACTCTTACACGACGGTGATAATGCGCTGAAATTTTCGGCCGCCTCGCCAAGCTCACTTGCAGGAGCCATCATGCGCCTCTTAAAATTGCCTGATAACGGAAAAAATATGAGCCGTATTGCACTGCAACTAGTCGAAGAACGTTTCACAGTACAAGTCATGACAGATACGATCGAGGGCCTACTAAAGCGTGCCGTTGAGCTAAGACATGATTGACATCATAAAAGCAGTCATCCTTTTCGGAGGCTACTTCATCGTGGCTCCTCTGGCCGGCTTAATACTGTCAAAAGCACGTCGTGTAGAGGATTTCGCGATGTATGTGTTGCTCTTCTTATTGGGGCTAAAAATCGATACTACGGTGCTCATGCTAGGCTCGATAGAATGGTATCGTGGCGTAACTAAAGGCTATGAGTTTACGATGATGGAGGTCGTTGCCATTAGCTTGATCTTCTCGAGTTTATTTAATTCCAAACGTAAGTTCATCTGGCTCCCGACGGGCACTATACTGTGGTTTCTATATGTGGGCGCCAGTAGCCTCTCCATTTTTAGCGCTCTGGAGATCAACTATGTCTGTATGAGTTTACTGAAGCATATCAAGGTTTGGTTGATCGTGTATGCACTCGCTAACTACGTGCGCAGCCGACGCGAAGCACATGTTGTGCTCTCAGGCATTACTGTGATGCTAATGTATCAGTTTGTGATCGTGGCCAAGATGAAATGGATCGATGGATTTTATCAAGTAAGGGGCCTGTTCGAGCACCAAAATCCCCTCGCAATGTTTACCTACATGGCGGCGCTTCCACTTCTGGCTGCATCTATGTCACCTGCAGTCAGTAAGTCCCGGGGCCTCTTTTATTTCACCGCCTATGCCTGCTCTAGCATCATTGTAATCGCCTCGCTCTCACGTGCCGCACTCGCTTTTTTTGCCATGGGGTCTATTGCCATTGTTGCAGTCGGTTTCTTTGATCGAATTTCGATACGCCGCATGCTGACTGTAAGTATGATGGCTTTGGGAGGCAGTCTGGTGTTAGCCATGACAGCAGATACAATTATCGCGCGCTTTAACGATGAGGGCAATGACACCAGTGGTGAGACGCGCGACATGATGAACCTCGCATCGAAAGCCATGGTGACCGATAAGCCTTTCGGCGTCGGTTGGAATAATTTTGGCAAAGCAATTAACCACCCCTACCCGTATGGGGATGTGATAGACGATTGGAATCGCGACCGCGGGCAAAAGGTCGACAACGACTATGCTAAAGGCGTAGTCGAGAGTCACTATTGGCTATTAAAAGCGGAAACAGGATGGTTGAGCTACCTGACATATATGCTGTTTATCATTGTAGTGACTGGGCGAGCGATTCCCTTGATCATCTTCAGACGTGGTAGTTTAGAGGCAGCCATCGCGGTTGGAATTTTAGTTGGTTTTGGTATCACTTATGTTCACAGCAGCTTAGAACGAGTGTTGACCCAAACCAAGAACTTAGCGCTCTGGATGACCTACATCGGACTACTCGGTGCGATACTCCGATTTCCCAAGGCGAATACTATCAAATCTCAAAATTCTCCTTCCAAGAAAACTGAATGAAATCGCAGCTCATCCTTATTTCTGGTCCGTCCAGTTCTGGTAAATCAACACTCGCGCAGGCAGTCTACCACTCGCTTGACAAAAAGCGAACCCGCTTACTGGCCCTCGACAATTACTACCGCGACCTACGACACCTAAGTCCAGCCGAACGGGCAAAACGTAACTTCGATGAGCCTAATGCTTGGGAAAGTGAGCGTCTACTCCGAGAGATGCAGCACCTTATCGCGGGGCATCACATTCACATGCCACGATATGATTTTAACACACATTTACGCGTAGATTCGACGCAGATCATTGAACCGGCTCCTCTTATTATCGCTGAAGGCATTTTTGCACTCTGCTACCCTGCCCTCAATGAGATTGCGACACTACGGATTTTCGTAGATATAGATGATGAGCTCGCACTTCAGCGGCGACTCGAACGCGACATCAGTGCGCGGGGACGTACTCAAGAGTGTATTACCCAGCAGTTCAACGCAACCGTGCGCCCCGCGAATAGAAAGCACATTCGCCCCTGCTGCCGAAACGCACATCTAGTATTAAATGGCTGTGAATCAACTGTAAGCCAATTGAAATTGATACAACAATACTTGCACCAGATCCGAACATAAATCTGCAAACATCCACTGATTTCTAACGATTGTCTCTACTTTTTTTACTTGTCGTTAACAAATAGAGAAATATTGATCTTTACTATTAGACTCACTTTCAGTCAGTGCGGTCGTCATTTCATACTGGTCGCTCAGGAGGGCGATGACTCCTATGAGAATAAGTCTTCTAAACATCATACGCATAACGTCTCTAATTTGTCTAGTAGCCAGCTTCATTCTCACTCCTAAATTGGCAGCGTCCTTACTCTCCAGCGACGGGGTCTTAGAATCTCACACCGTGACCGAAATTCAGGTTTGGCGCTTATTAGCTGTAGTGTGTGGGCTCACACTTCTATTCGCTTCTCTTGTTTGGAACTGGATGCGTCAATCGGAGCTTCGATTGGCGATTGAGTCCGATTATGCAAACTGGAGTGATCCTTTAAAACAGCTGAATTCTCAAGATCGAAAATGGATGCGTGCAGCAACGCTTGCACTTTGGGCAGCTGTCGGCCTGGTGCTACTCACCATATATATTAGTTTCCACTATGCAGACACGAGCTGGTTTTCAATACTGGCGTGGGAGAATGGCGTCATCGAAAGCATTCAAGCAGGCTGCTTGTTAGTCGCAGGTGTCCTACTGATGCCCATGGCGTTAAGGGATTGGCGTAGAGACGGTAAGTTTTTTAGTGCGATTGGTTTGTTTTTTGGCTTTTTACTGATTGTCGCAGCCGGTGAGGAGATTAGCTGGGGGCAGCATTGGATCGGCTTCGAGACTCCAGAGGCACTGATGGAAACCAATGTTCAAGGAGAATTCAATTTTCACAATATCGGCAGCTATTGGATCAATAATTTACTGACACTGTTTTTCTTAGCTTATTTTGGCATTCGTCCGGTTTTCGAGCACTTTTACCCTCAGCTACGATACGTACTGGATCGCATGTCGATGCCGGCCGCCCCTTTACTACTGGTGCCCGTCGCTTTTGTGAGTGTCTTACTCGATGACAATGATGTTATTATGGGCTTTTGGCAGCATCCTGCATGGCGCTTGAGCGAGGGGCGCGAACTCTTATTTGGAGTCAGTATGCTCGTGGTCACTTTACTGATGCGTCGTTACCGCAGTCACCAAGCAGCTAATTCGTTATGAATTAAGAGTGCCCCAAACCAACTAAAGCCACTCAAGCAGGGCCTGGTTAAAATTCTGCTGAAAGTCGGCCACACTGTGCCTCTGCCAAATACGCGCTTTAAGTGATTCCAGCTCGATCTCGTCTGCATGGCGCACCGCCTCCATCGCATTGATTCCGCCAGCAAGATCGCGATAAGCGAAACGCCATGCTGCTGGTAACCAATCGCACATACCATCGCGATCGGTCGCCACTACAGGCACAGAATTCGCCAGTGCCTCAAGCATTGCCAGTGGCACCCCTTCATAGCGTGATGGCATAAGCAGTGCATCTATGGCAGCGTAGAGCGAAGCGGGCTCATTCGTCCAAGGCAGACAATGGACGTTTGGATAGGGGGCGGTCAGTTCTCTTAGTGCACTTTCGTCGGGGCCACTGCCAAGAAAAACTAAATGCTCGTCAACGTGTTCTTGCTTACGTTTCAGAAACAAATCTAGAGCACAGTCCTGCCCTTTCTGTTTGAATTCAATACGCCCAATCTGTCCCCAAATAAAGGCGTCGATTGGTAATTCGAATTGTCGGCGAGCTTCGGACTTGGTTGGCAGTTTTAAAAATGGTTCCAGCGGTATGCCATTTTCTACAATTTGAATACGTCCTTGTGCCCCATAGGCAACTAGCATGTCGCCTAAGGTTTTAGAGATAGTAATAAACCCGTCGGGTACCGAATATAGACTACGACAGCTCCAGTCCCGCAGATGCCCTAGCTTAGCCCCCATTTCAGCGTGACGATGCGGCACTGGAATATAACTGAGCAGTGGACATGGTAATTTACCTTGTAAGCGAAATATTGAACAGCACTGCTCAATATTCCCTTGGATGACAAGAATGAGGTCTGGTTTAAAGGACGAAATTTGTTGAGCCAATCCGCGCAAAGCCGCCCCTTCGGCATAGCGTCGCAATGCTTGAAACTTACGACTCCGTGTGTGCGCAAGCGCAATGTCGAAAAGCGCATTTTGATACTTGCTTTGGATCGATTCAAGCCGTTCGCGGTTCTTATGATTGTCGGGATGTAGTAAGCTCAGGAACTCCCATTGTTCTGAAGCAACGATACCTTCCATCGCATAGGCGGCCATCACTTGATGCCCACCAAAGTCAGGGTTATCGTCAATCACCAATAAGCGTGGTAAACTCATGCTTCTATTTGATAGCGTTTAATTAAATTATAGATCGTTTTTTCACTGACACCTAATTGCAAGGCAGTGGCTGCACGCTTGCCATCGTTATCAATTAAAGCGAGGCGCACGGCCTCCCGCTCAATTTCTGCGAGCGTGCGCCCTGACCAGGGATTTTCGTGCACATGACTGTCTTGGGGCGCCTCAGCGCTCGCAAATAAAGGTAAGTGTTCCGGCAATACAGTCTCTTCGGGGTCCACTAAGGCCGCAACACGCAGCATCACATTACGCAGTTCTCGAATATTGCCCGGCCAGTCATATTTCAGTAATTGATCGAGCGCGACATCTGAAAATTGGGGCAAGGCTTCTTCACCCATAGCATCGGCCAAAAACTTAACAGCGAGCACTGGGATCATTTCGCGACGATCACACAGAGCCGGTAATTCAATTTCAAATACATTAATTCTAAAATACAAATCTTGCCGGAACTGCTTTGCCAACATCGCCTCTTTTAACTCTTGATTCGTCGCTGACATCAAACGGACATTCACTTTAACAGACTCCGTGCTACCGACCGGAAAGAAACTCTGGTTTTGTAAAAAAAGCAATAGTTTGGGTTGTAACTCCATCGGCATTTCTCCGATCTCATCTAGAAACAAAGTGCCGCCGTCCGCCATTTCGAACAATCCTTTTTTATCTTTGAAAGCACCCGAAAAGGCACCTTTGCGATAGCCAAAGAGTTCCGACTCCAAGAGTGGAGCTGGAATACTAGCACAACTAATTTCAACAAAGGCAGCCTCACTACGTCCGCTGCACTCGTGCATACATTTTGCTAAACGGCTTTTGCCTGTCCCCGAAGGGCCAGTCAATAAGAGTGAATGCTCACTCGCAGCGATGCGTACTAACTGCTTGCGCAATTTAGCAAAACGAGCACCGGGCAGCTCTTGTTCGAAGCGTTGCATAGAAATATCTTCATTTGGACTCATGGCATCGGAAGCATCGGAAGGAATTCGTGAATGGCTGGTAAAATGCCAACACCCGCATCAAGAGGCTGGATCATGATCAAAACAGGTTCGTCCCCGCCATAAGTCCGTAGCCACCGTCTCAATGTGGCCCGCAACCAATACTCCAACGGTGCATCAAAAACAAGTTCGCCATTCGAATAAAAAAACAAGGCTTCACTGCGGACCTCACGACTGTCTTGCAGCATGTTTTTTGCCGCGGGCTTTTTCAAACTGAGCTTACGTGCGCTACCACCAGCCAGTGAAATCACTTCATCCGTCTCGATTTGCCAACCAGCCCCACGAAAACAGTAGCGAGGATCATGAACTGCTTGTCGATTATGCGTTCCATCAAGAATGGTGATCGCGTAGCGCAGACCCTTCCAAGTATAAATCCACTTATATCCGGAGGCTTCCCCGAGCATATCAGACTCGAAGTCAGTCAAAGCGACACTGCGCGCCGTAAAACCAGGTCCAGTTTGCGGAAACAGTGCGATTCGCTTTGAAGCATCTTCTAATTCCAATGTGCGCATATAGCCTGCTGCAAGTATCAGCAAGAGCAGCGCGCTAAGTAGAACTATGACTTGGTTTTGACGCATAATGAATAATTGCTACTGACAAGCTGTAGATAAATAAAATGACCGCAATCGAGAGTGTAAGCCATGGAAACCAATTAGCTAAGTATGGATAGAGCAACCATGCCAAAGCTGGCATCCAAAGACTAGACATAAAAATAAAACATAAAATCTTAGAGCGCGAACCGTAAATCGGCAAGGAGAGTAAGATGGCTCCAGCCAAATAAATCATCGCCTGTAGCTCCCCGGCAATGCCCAAACATAGCGAGATACTCGCTAAAATGACTAAACTCATCTTGTATTTCGGCCATACCGATGGGAATCTCCGCCACTGTAAACCAACTGCTAAGATCCATAACAGAAATGAAACCCCACCACAGCGTAGACTCGGATCATGCATCCCAGCCAATACAATAGGACGACTGAGTGCGACCGCGGTCATGGTAATGACGGCCCAGAGCATACTACTTGGGTTCACTAACGAATACGTATGCTTGTTAGCGATCATGTATCTCGCCTTCCACTTTGAAACTTGCCTCTAATGCGAGGCTGAGTGCGTGATACAAAGTCAGCAAGATACCGAGCACTAAAAGCGCACCCCAAGTATGAAATGCACCTGCAGCTCTTTCAGCTCCAAAGGCTAAGCCCCACGCCGAAATCAAAATAATACGAGCTGTCCTGCTTCCATTACAGGACCTACGATATCCAGACCAAAGGGACGTGCACTGTCTTGAAAGCTCGACTCAGTTTGCGCTATAGCAAATTGGTGAATGAGGCTACTTGCGAGAATGAGTTTAAAAATGTTTTTCATAATGAAATGTTATTAGCTAAGGGCATGCCAACTGCTGACCAAAAGTCGTAAGCCATTGCCAAGCAGCAGATTAAATAAAAACAAGACATTCATTGTGAAGTTACCCCTCGCTCGTGAGTAATATTTACGGGCTACCATGCAAAAATTACATCAGCTTGCGAACTTTTAATGCAATCCAAGCAAAGGCAGGAATCGAAGATAGCCCCCCCCGCAGGGCAAGTGCAACAAAGCCCCCTTCAGCAGGCATGGGGATAAAGTAAATCGTAGCGCATAAACAAGGAACAAAGAGCAAGAGTGGCGTGGCCCCGCTAAGTATGAATTTGGTGTATTTCAAGACTCCCAAATCGAGATATCTGAGTGCCATGGGAAGCACCAATAACCAACCGACTAAAAGTGTGGGGATCAATGTGCCAATCGCGACGCCCACGATACCGAAGCTCAATGCCAGCACGATACTGATGCACAAATTGGACAAGCCATCCAGCAAAGAGAGGCCGAGCAGCTTCTTTTCATAGCCACACATCATCAATATCCGCTTCGCACAGCTATTAGTCAGTTGCGAAGAAAAGACAGCGAAAAGTAAAATCTGCCCGACTAGGAAGGTGTCGCGCTCGATCTGCTCAAGTCCAGTTAGCAGTTGAATCAGCGGCTCTAGATACACAGCACAGAGTACATACAAAGGCGTGGTAATCAGGAAAGTCAGCTTCGAGGTCTTTAGTAGCAGTTCGCGCAGCCCAGCATTATCACCTGAGGCATTCATCTGAGCTGCTGCGGGACTGAGCGCATCTTGCAATTGACGCGTGAACAGGTTCAACATTTCAGCAACCTTATAGCCCGCCTGGTAGGCCGCAATCACGCCCACTCCCATGGTGAAACCTAGCACCGCTTGGTCACTCTTAGCCATCAACAGATTGCTGAAGGTAATCAAATACGCTGCGATGGAGAAGCCCAACTGCGACTTTACTACCCGCCATTCAAACAAGCGAGGCGAGAGCGAGACTTCGGGTAAACGCCGCATCGCGACAAAAAGCGCTCCCACGTTAGGCAACAAAGTGGTGACCACACTCACGAATACAATGACCGGAAAACTTGCTTCGAAATAAAGCGCGAGTGAGATGCCGATAAAATTAAGCACGACCGAGCCAGTATTCAACCAATTGGCGATGTCGATCCGCTGTAGCCCTCTCAAGATTTCAGGAAATAATCCAAAGGGGAAAGTCAGCGCTAGCCCCGCAAAGAAGATGAAGTAGGACAGGCTATACATGCTATATTCCGCATCTGGTACTTCAACTGCCCCAAGAAACAGCCCACGGATAGCCCAAAAAAACAGCCCAAGCAAGGTGGCGAGTCCCACGAAGGTCCAAAGCATAGTGCTGAGCAGACGGCTTAACTCTTCCCATTCTCCTGTCGCGCTTTTTTCTGCAACCGCTTTTTGAGCGGTATAACCAAATCCAAAGTCGAGCAAAATACCGTAGCCAAACAATGACCACAGCAAAGACCAAAATCCAAACTCCGCCTCTGATAGACCACTAAATAAGACACGAAATAGAATCACACCCAGCAGTAAGCGTGTGATGGTGCGTATATAATTACTCGCAGTGTTGCGCCAAAAATACCGCTTCCAAATTGGTGTTTCGACTGGATTGATTACACTCATTGGCCAATAGGAAAAGAAATACCAGGGCTGACTCCATCGATCGTTTCGACAGAGTTAGAACCTTCACGCACCGCAATCGTCGTTGCCGCAGAGTTAAATGCCACCCAGAAGTAACGTTCTAATATTTTAAAAGGTCGATCCGGGACCCAAACAATGTCAAATGGTTTAAGTTCAACATTGGTTGCCTTACCAGCGAGTATTGCTTTAAAATCTACAACTGCAACCTTGGGCGCAGAGTGAGAGCCGCGTATGATCAATACCTTATCCAAATTAGCATCCCGGCTGGGGCCCATTGCCTTGGCCATCGCTGCGACGAGATTTAAATTGTCTTTATAGCCAATCGCCTGTGGTTGCATCACTGCCCCGAGCACATGCACATTCTGTGATAACGAAGAAGGTAGATAAACATAATCACCATCTTTCAGATAGATGTTCTGGCTCATGTCGCCCTCTTTGATCAGAGCCATCAAATCAATCGGTAGAACTTCTCCGTTACGTAGTACAAAACTATTTCCGAGATCAGCTAACTCCTCTGTAGAGCCACTCTGACGCGAAGAAAACAAGCCGCCTGCTAATGAAATACCTTCTAAGACTGTGGTGGGCTGGCTCAAAGGATATAGACCAGGCTTGTTTAAGCGTCCAAGTAACCACGCGCGGCGACTGCGCACTTCGCGTAGTGTTACATTTACGCTTGGGCTGGTATAATCACGCCGTAAGGCTTGTTCCAAGGCATGTCCCAACTCCTGAACTGTCAATCCATCGGCTTGAATCCCACCAGCGAGATCGTAATAAAGTCGCCCGTCCGGCATCACAAAAGTGCGTGAACGAGTACCTGCGATACCTGTAATCTCAATTTCCAACCAATCGCCCACCCCGATTCTGTAAGGCTCAACACTCGGCTGTAATTCAGCCGCAGTGAGTGTTCGAGGCTTTTGCACGGACTGAAATATCTCCTCCGGCGTCATTTGATCTGCAGGTTCACGCGGATCAAAGGTATCAATCGGTTGGGTGTGACGGCAGGCGGAAACACAGAAACTTAAAAAACAAAGTATAATGCTTGCGATACGAATCATTCGGAATCCCTCCATCCGGTACGATCAAGCCAAGGGTTGGCAATTGCATCAGGCACATTTGCATCCACCCAAGTTGAGGTCGCGCTACTCAGGAAGTTTTGCATCGCGGTGTCTAAAATTTGCTCTGCTTTGTACCAAGGGCGATCATTGACATAGACAATATCGCCAGGTGCTAAGGGGAAATCGGCTTCCAGTCCGGCCAAGATGGACTTCACATCAACGATGAAAAGCTCGGGATCGCTCATACTGCCACGGATCACTAGCACACGATTTAACCAAGCGCCTTCTGTAAAACCTTTACGACGAGTAATCGCAGAAACTAGCGTCGCTCGGTTCGTGATTCCTTGCGCACCCGGCGTGGAGACCGAACCGAAAACATAGTATTCACTGGATAAATTGGAGGCTAGGTAAATATAATCGCGAGGCTCCAGGTATACATTCTGCGATAGATCCCCCTCAAAATACAGCTTTGCAAAATCTACATCCAGGCGTTCGCCGTTGCGAATAATGAAAGATCGATCCATATCCGCGATTTCCACTGTAGATTGTTCAAAGAGGCCTGTTTCAATGCCGCGACTGCGAGCAATCGCTTCGAGCAAGGTAATGGGGCGATCCAGTGTGAATACCCCCTTATCCACGATTTTCCCAAGGATGACGTAGCGCTTACTATTTAACTCTCCTGGCGTAATAATTAAGCGTGGATCGCGATGAAACTTACGTAAATTTTGCTCCAACTTACTGCGTAATTCATCAATGGATAGACCATCGACATATAAGCTGTTTACTTGCAAGTAACTCAGGGTGCCATCTGGGGCGATGCGCAATCCGGCACGGTCTAAGGCACTGCTCCCGTAAAAACGGATGTCGACTACATCGCCCGGTCCGAGCGTGTAGCGCTCACGCCAGGACACTGGGGCGGTGGTTGTAGAAACCTCGCTTTGGGCATAGGCGCCCGTGAGCCAGGCCCATAGTGCCAAGCTGCTAATTATGACGAAAATCGATCGCATGCGAATCATGATTCCTCTATCGACGGCAAGCGGTTGGCCCATTGATTGAGCACAGTAAGTTCGATCCACTTTATAATACGAGAAAGCGTGCGATCTGCAGCCGCATCCAAGATCAGCATACCATTTGCAGCACCAAGCAATTTTCGCATTAAATCACTCTTATTTCGAGTGATTTCACGCCCAGAAATGCTCGGCGAGTTTAATAAGTAATATGCATCCATTTGACGTAAAATACGCACATCCTGTACTGTTGGCGAGTCGACCAAGCGAACGAAGATTAAACATTCCTCATCCTCATGTTCAGTAACTGTATCCAAGGTGCGCGTCCAATGCTTGACTGCAGGATGTGTCCGCAAGGACTCAATTCCATCGCTGGGCGCATGGTCGATGTTGAAGAAGGCTACCGACTGCCCTTCAGCATGTAAGAGGTCCAATAAGGCGCTCCAAAATACATGCTCATTGGAGTCGACTTCAGTGTGGGCAAAGAGAAAGCGCTTGCGCTCCGCACCCTCGCCCGAAATGGCATGCGAGACCCAGAAGTCCTTCAATGCATGTTCATTATAATCGAGTTCACTCCGAGGAAATAATCGACGCATCCACCATGTTGTCTTCGGGCAGTCTTCTGTAACATAATTAAAGATCGGGAGTGTCGAAGTCGCGATGGCGACCTCCAAGGGCGTGCGTGAGGTCGCTTGCAAGAGTTCCCCAATAATTGCGAACATGAGTGCCAACATCAGACCTACTACAAATCCAATGAAAGCTAATAGAAAGGCTTTAACATACTGAGAGCTCACCGACACCTCAGCCAGACTCGGAGTTTGAAAAATCCGCCAATAGCCGGGCGCCTTGCTTTCGTAAAACGCAGCTTCTTTGTGGCGACTCTCCAACAAGCCTTGCGCGTCGATGAGTAAATTGCGGCGACTCTTGAGTTCGGATAGTCGTAATGCCTTCTCTGGCAAGTCGGCCACTTCTGCCTCTCGCTGTGTGAGACGAAGCGAAAGATCCTCAACTAAATTTTCTAACTCTGTGCGTTCATTTTGGAGCGCAAGAATTTCGAGGTATAAATTATCGCCCAAATCACTCCCTGTAAAATTCTTAAGATCTTCGACATTTGCGGTGTCGACCGAACTGAGCTGCTTAGTAATATATTCAATTTCGTAGAGCTTCTCCTTTACCATCGGGTTTTCGTCGGTATAGCGCCCCCGTAGGTATGTGAGCTCTTCGCGCTTTTTCTTCAAATCTGCCTCTAATGGGCTTTGTGCGCGTAACTCTTGTCGATAACGAGCGATTTGCACCTCTTTGGTTCGGAGCGAAATTTGTGCATTTGCCAAACCACTACGAGTCTGCTCCAAAGTTGCCAGGCTGGTTTGTGTCTGTTGGTCTACATCCACAAAATTATTTTTGCGCGCAAATTCTAGAATTTGCCGGTTCACTTGCTGTAATTGTAGCTCAATGGAGTCCAACTGATCGGAAATAAAAGTTTCCATCTGACGCGCCTCTTCGCGCTGCAATTGGTTGGTAAAGCGTATAATTTCGTCGGCCCAAATATTCACCGTATTCACCGCATCTTCCGCACTAATACGTGAATGGGCGGTCAAGTAGAACAAGGAGGTATTCTTCTGTTTTACAATTTCAACCATCGACTTCACTTCCCCAGCAGTACGCTCAGGTGAGAGTCGCATCGCAGTTCCATTGAGGACAGCGGTCGAATATGTAGTCGACAGTAGCGTATCGTCACTCAAATCACGCGGTTTAAAGGCCTGGCCCGACAGACTCGTTTGCACTGTATTGGCCACTTCTGACTTGATCAGCTGCAAAGACACAGAATAGCGATTCTCGGCTTCAAAGCTGCCGACCACCCAGCCCAAGATGCTAAGCACGATTGAAAAGACAAAAAACCATAACCAGCGCTGGCGAATACCGTAAAGTAGGCGCAGCGGATCAATCGGGATCGGAAATCGAAAGGTGGCTGTAGTGACTCGCGACGGTAGACTCATTTAGTAGGTAAACTCAATCAAGCTATGATTATGCTGGATTTTTCACTTTAAGCGTATCCCGATAGCGCTGGCAAGTTAGCTTTGCAGCTATATCCCAATCAAATAAGCTAGCATGTTTGAGGCCACGTTCAATGCGCTGCTGTATCTGCTCTGAGCTTTCTGAATACAGCATTTCCAGAGCACCTGTCATCCCCGACACCGACTCAGGATCAAAATAGATCGCAGCCTCACCGCCCACTTCCGGCAAGCTACCACTGTCAGAACTAACGACACGTACCCCGCAGGCTAATGCCTCCACCACGGGCAAACCAAAGCCTTCGATTAAACTAGGGAAAACCAAGGCCTCTGCTCCTGCATACCAGAGCGGCAACTCGGCCTCTTCCATAAAACCCGGCAAAAGAATATCCTTCGCGTAAGGTGAATCCGTGACGCGTTTTTGGATCACCTCGGCGCCATGCCAAGGGGCGCCTCCCAATACTAATTGAATCGCTTGCTCTGTATTATCACGAAAGTCCTCATACGCTTCGATCAGACGTACGTGGTTTTTACCCGGATGCTCCAAGCGTGACACATAGATTAAATAAGGCTGCTCCAGACCGTGCTTGGCACGAAAAGTCCGTAAATCCTCTATTTGCTGTGGACAGTATACGTCGCGACTCAAGCCATTATGGACGACTTCTATCTGCTCGCTGGGCAGTTTATAAAATTTCACTAAGTCTTGCTTAGTGAAATGGCTGACTGAAATCACAGCATTGCAGCGACGCGCCAGCCACGGAGAGAGCTGCCGTCCGAATAAGCCACGCAGCAGGCCGTATTTGTCACGCAAACGAAAAGGCGCACAATCGTGAATGGTCACTAACTGCGGAATCTTAGGACAAGCCACGATACGACGATAGCTTGGAATATGTAACAGATCATAGCCATGCTGCCGCAACAGCCGGGGTAACTTAACTTGGTGCCAGAGCACATTTTTGACTCCCGAAGTAGCCGATGCCGGAATGGATAACCAATGCGCATCGTCGAAATCAGGAAAAAGAGCGCGATCAGCGTCAAAACCAGCGATGTGTAAGTCAATCGTATCGAAACTTCGCATACGATTCGCGAGTTCGACCACGTAGCGCCCCACTCCAGATAAGCCGCTCTGGATCATACCTGCCGATAATAGTATTTTAATACGCTGACTCATGTGCTCGCTTTTGAATGTTTGCGGCTTGACGCACGCCTCTCTCGCAAAGCGGCGAGTGCTGCGTCTGTATCCGGGTAGCTCGGGAATTGAGCTGATAAATGCATCGCATCAATAATTTTCACAACCACACTAGAGGGTTGTATAATTCCAAAGGCAACATCTGCTTGGCGCGCATCCCGTGCTAATTTAGCTAAAAGACCGATCGCAGAGCTATCCATGAAGCTGACTCTCGATAGGTCCAGAAAGACCGCTTGAGAGCGCTCTTTAGGTATGGCCATAGACTCGATTACGCTCCGTTCAACGGCTCCAGACCAACTTAGCCATTGAGCATCAGCAGCCGTCACTTCGTGGCTTACGACCCGATCGGCAAGCACACGGGTCTTATTCGAACTTGATGGACGAGTGATCTTGCGCTGACGATTTGCCAGCACGATTAAGTAATAAAAGTCTTTGGCGTAGCGTTTCGCTAAGCGCTTAGGATCGCTCAACATGCGCCAACACCACTCCATGCCGGTCTTTTGCACCCATTTGGGTGCGCGCACTTGCGTGCCACAAATAAAGTCCAGCGAAGCTCCAATACCAATCGAGAGTGGCACGCCCGATTCTCTGTAATGCTGCGAGATCCAATACTCTTGCTTCGGGCAACCTACAGCCACCAGTAATAAGTCCGGCTGTGTTTTTTTGATATCAGCCATAATGTCCTCATTTGGCCAGGAATCTACGCTACCAAAGGGCGGCGAAAATGTGCCCACGACTTCCATTTTTGGGTAGCGCTCGGCTAGTATAGCCTTTGAGCGAGTTAAAGTCGCGGTATCGGAGCCCAGGAAATATACTTTCCAGCTACGTTGATCCGCTTGCTCGAACAATTGAAATACCATGTCGGAGCCAGCCACACGCTCTGGTAAGACCGGATGAAAATAGCGCGAGAGCCAAACTAACGGCATACCATCGCACACGACTCGATCTGCATGAAAAAGTATATCTTTTAGTGGCTCATTGTCGTATGCCTGCGCGATGAAATCGACATTGGCGGTAATATAATAGCTAGGTTCCTGCGCCTCGACTGTCTGGACGGCATCCTCAATCGTCTCCTCCATGGTGATGACGTGAAAAGGTAAGCCCAAGAGAAAGGCAACTTTGCGTTCTGTTTGGCTCATAGCGCTTTCAAATAAGTGGTTAATTTACGACCGAGCTGTTCCCAGCGGTAGTTCTCCTGAACAACCTTCAAACCATTGCTCTCCAAACTCTGCCTAAGCTCGCAATCTTGTAGCACCCGTATGAGAGCATCTGCAAATGTTTGCGGCTCATCAGCCAGTAAGATCGATTCTTCAGGGGGTAAATCCAGACCTTGCGCCCCCAGTGTCGTCGACACAACCGGGCAACGCATGCCCAATGATTCAACAATTTTGAGTCGTGTGCCTCCACCAATGCGCAAGGGCACCACTTGCGCCCAGCTCGATTGATAGTATGGCCGCACATCGGGCACCTCCCCCACTAAGTCGACACCTTCCAAGCGCGCCCAAGCCTCGGAGCGCGCGTCAGGCGACTTGCCGATGATACGCCAGATCGCTTCGGGCATGGCGGCATGCACTAAGGGCCAAATAGCCTCTGCAAACCAATTGATCGCATCCACATTCGGCGAATAATCTAATGCACCACAAAAGAGAAAGCTCGGGGCCGGCGTGAGTTGACGCGGGTGCGCGTCTGCATCGAAGTAGACTTCATTAAAGCCATTCGCGAGTACAAAAATCTTTTCAGATACACCCAAATGCTTTTGCAAAAAATCTCGATCATCCCAGCCACAAACAATCATGCCCACGATGGCAGCATAGGCCTCGCGCTCAAGGCGGGCGATTTTACGCAGATTCTCCTTGCGCAGCAAGCGATCACGCAAGCCCAGCGGCAAGGTATTCAGCTCCTCGGTTTGAAAGAGCCAATCCACGCGACTGCGGTCCATCACTATATGTGGATGTTGGGGGAAGATCTCTTTGATGTATGGCCACAATACCAAATCGATGAAAATTACGCGCTCATAGTCTTCGTCATCCACGAATTCTTGCAGTGCCTGCAGGACTCCATCTACCTGCCAATGCTGCACCGTCGTAGGCAATGGATTCAGCAAGCGCTCTGGAAATAGTTTTTGCCAAGGTGCATTCTGAAAAGGTATCGCTAAACGTCGGCGCGTATGTGCCACAAAGGGGGCCATGTCACGTTCCGAATCCTCTTGCAAGCAAGCGAGGTCTACATCGTAGGCCTTTGACAGCTCGACAAATAAATGATAGACGCGCTGATACGTGCCCCGGTCCACCGGGAACGGAATGTAGGGCATGAATAAAAATGCGCGTGGCTTGTCGGACATATTGAGTGAAGTGTGTTAGCTGTAAAAGCTCCACCAACGCGTATATTGCTGAGCGGCGGTAGAGAGATCTTTCAAAGAAATACGCATAAACTTACCAGCAGCGTGAAAATCCGTCGGTTCGGACAACAAACTTAATAATGCACGCTGCAATGCGCCGCGTGGATAATCATAACTGGGCGCGAGATGCCCGCCACGCTTCAACTGATCACGCAGTGCGAGTAATAGATTTCGGCCCATATTTGTTTCTGGAAACAGTTGACCACGATATTGAGTGTAGTCCGTGGGCTTGTGAAAAGTCTGCCCGAGTCGCTTGCTCTCCACCTCGAGGAAACAAGCCCGCCAGATCTCCGTAAGCAGGCCTTGTGTCGTTTGCAGCTCTTCCAAGTGTGGCGTAGAGGTCGGCTTTAACTTAAAGGCAGTGCCCTCCTGGTGCAGCGCAATGATGCGCGGGTCGATCCCTACTTCCGATTGCAGTTGCTGTTGCCGTTCCCTTACATAGGGACGGTATTTGCCTCGAATCGTCAGCAAGGCATCGCCCAAGGCGAGCTTAGCCTTGGCCTGATTACGATGCACAATACTAAGATTTTTGCCCGCGGCCAAGTCTGCCTTGGCAAAGAACAAACCAGAGCCACGATTCCAAAGCAGACGAGTCGCCTCAACGGTCGCGATCTGGTCCGCCTGCGCTAAAGGCAAATAAGGCTCAAGATAGTGCTCTCGTCCCATGACCTGTGTATGCGCGCTCACCAAGTCATAAAACATCATGGAGCCTGGCGTTGCGTCCAAGTCGGATTGCGGCAGGCACTTGCCCTCAACATCAATGCCTAGAATTGCACTTTCATCACGCTCCCAGCGATGCACGGCCTCATTCAGACTGGGGTCGTTGGGCTTTGAGGTGAAAATAAAATAGTCGAGATCATTAAAAAAGGCGGGCGCACCCTGAGCATCCGTCGCAATGCCGCCTTCCCCCCGTCCATAGCCGCCGCCTAGTATGATTGCCTCAGGGCTCGCTGTGCCTAGTTTAGAAAAAAAATCCCGCGTACGCTCAAAATGCGCCTGCAATGCAGCATTCAGAGAGTCAGGGAGTGGCACCGCTGTTGAATCGGCAGTGGGCATGTGTTTAAGCGAGTCTATATAAGGGCATTGAAATCATTCAGGCTGACTCAGGCTCGATCTCTAGAATTCGATGTAATCGCAGCAACTCCAAGACGCTCAATACCGTTGGGGTGGGTCGACGTAAAGTCAGCTTTTGATCCACTTGCTTATAGAAAAACAGCAAGGCACCGATGCCAGAACTATCGATGAAATTTACCTGTGAAATGTCGACTACAACTCGCTCTCGCCCCTCTAAACTGAGCCCTTGCAAGGCCGTCTTAACTTCGGTGGCATTAGATGCATCCAAGGCGTCCACCGACAAGGTGACCTCAAGTATTTCATCGGTAAATACGGTACTAATCATAGCTATGTAAAATAATTGGCGACAGGTTAATTTGTGCGATGTTAAGTGCAACTTAAAATGAATTCTACGAGTGTCGTCGATGGGAAAATGATTGATACCCATTAGACTGTCGGCAGTATAATGACGTAGGCAGGTGCTTTTATTTTTTATTTACATTCAAGAGATGCTCTTGGTGTTCAACACC
>CEUD01125582.1_pt1 | contig 33938 bp, 35 predicted proteins | sample 356481 | NCBI WGS metagenome assembly CEUD01 (sample SAMEA2623314, study PRJEB7988) | marine metagenome | isolation source: saline water (ENVO:00002010), including | reverse complement strand
CCAGTTGCCTGCATTGTCGATACGCATGCTGAGCCAAAGCCGGTGTGCGCCTGTATTGGAAATGACGGCTTCAATTCCGTCGTAAGCAGACATATCCCAGGTGCCGTCGCTACTCTTGAAGTTGACGGCTGGATACTTGCTGGTGGTGGGGAATTTTACGTTGAGGCCTTCGCTCGCGATGGAAACTTCTGCGGCTTCTTCGATTTTAACAACGGCAATGCCTTGATCGGTGTTATAGATTTCAGCAGATGCCGGTAGAGGCGCTGCGTTACTCGTGTGTATGGAGAGTGCAATGCCTGCAATGGATAACAAGCGGGCGATTCGGGTTCGGTGATTCATAGTGGAATTCATTATTATTTATATGGGGAGGCGTTATTTTGAAGTAATTGTGGTAGCAGGAGCGGAATAGTCATGAATGTGCGCTGAGGCAAAATCGTGTAATGACGCGCCATTGCTTTCGATGACTTTGCGATACCAATAGGCTGAATCTTTTAAGGTGCGCTTTTGAGTGATGTAGCCGACATGCACTAAACCAAAGCGGTGTTTGTATCCCTCGCCCCATTCGAAGTTGTCGAGTATCGACCACTGGAAGTAGCCCCGAATGTCGATGCCTTCTTTGATCGCACGCTCCAGGCAGAGTAAGTAGCGATTGAGGAAATCAATACGGTGCGAGTCGTGCACTCTGCCGTCGAGTGATACCCAGTCGTTACCGGAGAGACCATTTTCAGTCACAACGATCGGTAGCTTGTAGCGTTCAGCTAGAAATTTGCTTCCCCAATACAGTGCCTCCGGTGTGACCTCCCAAAGAAAGTGCGAGTGGGCGGCTCCAGTCGCTGTCGGCACTCGCACAGGCTTACCGTCGGGAGCTGCTTGAATGGCTGGCCCTGAGTAGATGTTACAGCCGTAGAAGTCCAGCGGTTGCTTGATGATAGCAAAATCGCCTGACTTTACCTTTGGGGCGCTATCGCCGTAGGCTTCCAGCCCGGTTTGCGGGTATTCGCCAAAGACGACGGGGTCGCCCCACCAGGCGTTGTTCCAGTAGTCCCAGGACTTGACCGCCTCCATCGCGCTCATGGTCGCATCGCGATCCGCTTGGGAATCGGTGTGTGGATAATGGCTGGCGCCGACCGGTGCCCAGCCGACTTTAGGCTGAAGGACTGCATTCGCGCGGATGGTTTGCGCCGCCAGACCGTGGGCGAGTAGGGTGTTGTGGCCCGCTTGCAGGACTTTGCGGGTCTCCAAATTCATGCCGGGGGCATGATCGCCTCTGCCGTGTCCGACGCCGATGAATATTTGCGGCTCATTCAGCGTGATCCAGTTGCTGACACGGTCGGACAGCTTGTCGACCACCACTTTGGTGTAGTCTGCGAACCATTTCGGGCTGTCTTCCGCGAGCCAGCCGCCCTTGAGTTCCAAGGCATAGGGGAAGTCCCAGTGAAAGAGCGTCACCCAGGGGGCAATGGATGCGGCCATTAACTCATCAACCAAGCGGTCGTAAAAATCCAAACCTTTGACGTTAACTTTGCCAGTTCCAGTTGGAAGCACGCGGGGCCATGACACGGAGAGCCGATAGGCTTTGAGGCCGATCTGCTGCATCAGGGCGACGTCTTCGGCATAGCGGTTGTAATGATCGCAGGCGACACGACCGTGATGGCCTTCCCAGATCTTGCCTTTTTGCTCGGTGAATTTATCCCAGACGGAGGGGCCTTTGCCGTCGGCATCCCATGCGCCCTCGACTTGATAGGAGGCTGCGGCGGCTCCCCATACGAAATCTTTCGGGTAAGCACTGCTTGTTTTGTTACTGTCGTTCATTGAAGGGTATTCAAGTAAGGTAGGGGGGAATTAAACGAATCGCGAATCCGACTATCAGAATGCGGCAACCTGTGATTGCAGGGTGCATCATAACACATGGATTGGAAGTCGAGTAGTCGGCTACCGACTCGTTTTACGTGAATTGCTGATCTCTGACTTTCGTAGTCCGATTTTCGATCTATTTTACGGAAAAGTCCAATGCGACTAGATCTTGGTTGCGGGATGAAGAGCCGACCAGGCATTGGAAATCCCCGGATTCAACCACGCGCTCTCCCGCGACATTCACCAAGCTACACGCACTCACTGGAATCTTAATCTGAACTGTCTCCGTGGCACCTGGCGCAATCGACACACGGGCATAGCCCTTGAGCTCTTTCAGCGGCCAAGTCGCCGAGGTATAGAGATCCGAGATGTAGGCCTGCACCGTTTCGATGCCCGGAAATTGACCTTCGTTGGTCACTTCCACGGACACTTCTACATGGTCTTGCTGTCCCAGCTGGGTTTCCTTGATGCGTGCATTTTCGTAACGATAGGTATTATAGGACTTTCCGTAACCGAATGCATACATCGGTGTTTGGGTGAGATCGGCGTAGTTTTCGCCATGTTGCCCGCGAACTTGGTTATAGAAGACCGGGCACTGTCCGATATGGCGAGGGACTGATACGGTGAGCTTGCCGGAAGGGTTGGCCTTCCCTGTGAGAATTTCGCCAAAGGCATCGCCGCCTCGAATGCCTGGATTGAAGAGCTCCACGACTGCATCCGCTTCGGTCACGATGGCGGGTAGGATGTTGGGTTTACTATGCACAAGCACGACGACAGTCTTGACGCCTGTGGCTCGCACGGCTTCGAGCAATGCAAGTTGGGGGCCTTGCAGGTCGAGTGTCGCCGTGGAGCGCCATTCACCCATCAGCCCATTGCAGTCGCCGAGCACGACAACGGCTAGGTCAGACTGCTTGGCAATTTCGACCGCAGCCGCAATGCCGTCCGTCGAATCGTTCAAAATTTCGCAGCCCTTTTCGTAAAGCACGTCGCCGTCAAAGTGTGTTTTGATACCGTCGAGCAGTGTGACCACAGCTTCTTTATTATGCGCACTATTTTTGATCGCTTGTCCGCTACCCAGTGACCAATCCCCAAGTTGTGCCAAATGGTCATCCGCATTCGGACCGATTAAAGCAATCTTCTTAACTTGTTTCGCCTGTAGGGGCAGCACTCCGTTGTTCTCAAGCAGTACCGCACTCTCGCGTGCCATTTGCAGGGCAACCTCGCGGTGTGCGGGCGATTGCTTGCGCTCGTCAACTTTAGCGAGATCCGGCATGCGGGGATTTTCAAACAGTCCCAACTTAAATTTGTAGCGAAGGATGCGTCTGACCGCATCGTCCACCCACTTGACATCCAACTGTCCTGAATTGACTGCATCGAGACAACCTTCATAGAAATTCGGCGTCGTCATGATCATATCATTACCTGCTTCCATCGATACCTTCGCGGCCTCGGCGTAATCACGGCAGACTTTTTGATTTTCGACCATATGGCCGACGTTATTCCAGTCCGTGACCATAAAGCCGTCAAAGCCCCACTCATCCTTTAAGGTCTCACGGAGTAACCAGCGATTCGCAGTGGAAGGCTGCCCATCGATCGCCTGGTAACCGGTCATGAATGTGCCGACACCCGCTTCGACGGCTCGTTGAAAGGGGGGTAGGAAAAACGACTTTAACTTACGTCGTGAAAGTTCCGCCTCAGATGCGTCTCGTCCGCCGAGTGTCTCGGAATAGCCGGCATAATGTTTCGCGCAGGCAAGGACTGAATTTACTGCAGACAGATCTTCGCCCTGATAGCCACGAATCATGGCGGCTCCGAACTCGCCAATCAAATAGGGATCCTCGCCAAAGGTTTCGCCCACGCGGCCCCAACGTAAATCACGGGTGATACACAGCACCGGCGAGAAGGTCCATGAGCAGCCGGACTGCACCATTTCTTCCGCTGTGATGCGGGCGCCTTGCTCGATCAAGTCCGTATTCCAGGAGCAGGCGGCAGCCAATTGAGTCGGCAAGATCGTGGCATCTTTCCAAAAAGAAAAACCATGGATACAGTCGTTTCCGAGAATCAGCGGAATGCCAAGGCGCGTCTCCCCCGCACGCTCAATAAAGTCGGCCAGCCAATCCCACCGAACTTGCAGAAACGAGCCTGCGTGTTGAGAGTCTAATTTCTCCAGCGCTTCCTCTCGATCCTGCCCATTGACTTGCATCAGCTGGCCAACCTTTTCCTCTAAGGTCATACGTTGCATCAAGTCGTCGATGCGTGTTTCGACTGGATTGCCAGGGTCTTGGTAAGGATGTTGTGTTTTGATCATACGAAATTGGTAATCACCGATGATGGTGTAAATGGGGACGGTTGGACGGGCTGTATGGTATTAAACCAATACACCTTCCGATTCATGATCGAAGAGTGCAGCGCGTGCTTGATTGAACTTTAAATGAACGGTTTGGCCGATGTTGAAGGCGTGCTCGGCTGCGACCTTAGCGATGAAAGAGCGACCGGTCAGTGTATTCAGATAGAGATTTGTGGCTTAAGGAAGCCTCTATCGAAATAGTAGAGTAACATAAATCCGTTCTTTGGCGCTAGTTGTTTGCTGATTGAGCTTGCGCCTTTCTCTGACTGTTTGAGACACGCTTAATCAAGCTTTCGGTAATTTACGCCTGCGGATTCAAACCGCTTTTCTTGAGTTTGCATGCGTCTCTTGAAATCGGTGTAGTCTCTCTGTTCTCGGGGCAGCCAGACAATTTCGGACAGTGCGCACGCTCTTGGGAAAGCCATGTATTCCACATGCTTGATGTTAGGCATATATTCCGTCCAAAGTTGCCCCTGAGCCCCAAGAACATGTTCGGCGGCTGCGGGGCTTAAGCCTTCAATGATCGGTTCAAACTCGTAGACCTTCTCTAATGGCAAGAATCCTCCGATGGCGAGCGGCTCATTTTCTTTATTTTCACTCTGGTAATAGTCAAAATAGAGGGCCTTTTGTGCCGCAACGACTAAATCATGCCCGTTTTCTGTGGCAATCTGTGCAGTCTCTAAGCCATTATGACCACGCCACCACATCACAGCTGCATTCGGGGCTAAACCACCTTCGGCAATTTCGTCCCAGCCAATTAGACGGCGTCCATTGGCGACCAGAAAATCGTCCATCTTTTTAATGAACCAGCTCTGCATTTCATGCGAGTCCTTCAGGCCGCGCTCTTTCAGTAACTCTTGCACGCGTGGGCTCGCATCCCACTGATTTTTTAGCGCTTCGTCACCGCCGATATGGATAAATTTCGACGGAAACAGATCCATCACCTCAGTGAGCACGTCTTGACAAAATTGAATGGTCGATTCTTCGGGGTTTAAAATAATTTCGCTGATGCCCCATTCGTTCCTCAGCCCCACTGGTTTATCTGTACAACCCAATTCAGGATATGCCGCGATGGCAGCCTGCATGTGCCCCGGCATGTCAATTTCTGGCACAATCGTTATGCTGCGCGCTGCCGCATAGTCCACCACTTCACGGATTTCGTCCTGTGTATAGAACCCGCCATGCGGTTTGCCGTCATACTTACGTGGTTCGTCCTGGAAATGACCGACTTGTGTCTCTTCACGAATGGAACCCACCTCCGTCAATCGAGGATACTTATTGATCTCAATACGCCAGCCTTGGTCTTCGGTTAGGTGCCAATGCAGGATGTTGAGCTTAAGGGATGCCATCATATCGATAAATCGCAATACGTCCTCTTTGGGCATGAAGTGACGCGCTACGTCCAAATGTAGGCCGCGCCAACTAAAACGCGGTCGATCGCGAATCTCGACAACCGGTAACGTCCAATCGGCGGAAATTTTGCTGGCTGAGTAGATGTTTGGTGGCAAAAGTTGACGCAACGTCTGTGCCCCATAAAAAAGCCCAGCAGGTGTTTGCGCACTAATCACGATCTGTTCGGCTACAGTTAGTGTATAGCCTTCGTCGCCAAGTGTCTCATCTTCAATCATACAGAAAACCACGTCGCCCGCATCGCCAGGTTGCACCAAGAATGGATAGCCCGTGGCGGGTCGTAATTGCTTAGCCAATAGCTGCGCGACTGCTTCGGAGTTCGGATCCGTATACGAAAGACTGGTGTACGCTGTCAGTTCAAATAAGCTGTTCGAGACTTTGATCTCAACTGGACTAGGAATGAGAGATAGATCCGTTTCTCCGGAAATCAATGAACATGATTTCTGAGGAATATGTGTATACTTGGACATAAGAATTACGTTTGTAAGGTGAGATGGTTTTCACGACTCCAATATGTGCTCATTGCTTCGCGATCAAATATTGCACAGCTGGGTGCCGTGCGTCGAGTTGTTCGCAGGCTATGGCGATGGCTCGAAGATGGGTCAATTCTACTGTAGCATCGATTCGATCTAGAGTGCTAGTGATTTGCTGATTGAGCATGCGCCTTTCTCTGACTGAAATTGGACGTATGCCAGTCGCTAGGTAAACGGACGCGGAGAAAGCCTTTGCCTTGCCGACCATCACAGGCGGCTCTATTGCGATTAAAGTTGACGCAATTGCGTCAGTATTTCGTCGCTCAAGCACTTAAGTTTTTCCTGCATGAAGGATTCAAGCTTTTGCTCGTTCCCGAGGAGTGGTGTCAAATCAATGGCATATTGGACGCGGTGGGCATCATCGACGCTGTGCGAGTCGAAGAAGATGAATTGCTTTGAGGCAGGAAGACGAATCAAAGGAACCTACCGCAAGGTTGTCGGCCAATGCAGTCAGAATCCAGATTTGGACAGCATTGATTGCTATTTTGCTGATCAAGTATCTCCAGTTCAAAAGCCGCATGTCTTGCGGCACTCTCTTGGCCAGGCTGTCTGTGAAGCCGTCGTGCAACGTGTTCCCGAGCCGGTCTATCGTTCGTCGGAGGATCCTTCCGATCCAGATTTTAGTGAACCTGACATCAACGAAGCCCAAGTCGGACGTCGATTTATCGTCACCAGTCTTCGTTGGCTGGGACAGGAGGAAATTTAAATGCGTTTAGTGATTCGAGTGCCGATCTTCATTTCTTAGCTCACCGTGTGGCGCAGGAGCCAGAGCCTGTAAATATTACCTTCAGCGCCTTTGCGCTCGGTGAGCGTGTCAGCAACATCGCCTTTCTTCGCGGTAGCCAGACCGTGAACTTCGCCGATTACCCAGTGGCGATTGAGCTTGGCGGCCAACGTGAAATGATCAAGTCCAACGGAATTACCGACATTGAAGGCAAGTTGGAGAGCGATCAATATTACGATAAGTTGATGATCTCATTACCTAAAGAGGAGAAGCCGAAACGGGCATTTCAGGGGCAGATCTACTTTTCCTCAGAGCAGCGCATGCTCTATTTTGTCTACCAAAAAACCAATAGCCGCCCCGGCACGATCAAACTCTCTGGGATAACAGAAACCATCCGCTCCGAAACGCCCCCGGCCAAGTAAATTATACCGTCTGGGGTGAATTTGTTGGATTAGTTCGCCCAATGCGCTTGATTGACAAGTCTTTAATTCCTTCACCAGAGCGCGGTAAGCAATCCAACTGGACGGAGCACGACAGTGCGGTTCCGAGCAGGCGACAAGATCAGACGCGAAGCGAACCGCAACAATGGTGCATCGTAGATGTGCCTGAAGGTTCTTCCCTCCAAAGTGATCCAAATACTTATTTATTATCATATTTTGGATTTCTTTTTATTCGGCCATCGCCAGTCCTGCGATCCTGCCACCTGTCCAACAGGCCTGAAAGTTAAATCCTCCAGTTATGCCGTCGATGTCGATGCATTCTCCGGCGAAATAGAGGTTTGGGATAATTTTGCTCTCCATCGTCCTGAAGTCGATTTCTTTGCGGCATATGCCACCAGCAGTCACAAATTCTGTGGTCGAACCGATGATTTTACCATGTGAATACTTGACGTCGTTGTTGTTGGTGGTCTTGCCTTGGACGCTGAAGCGTCCAGCGATGAGCTCCTGGATGAGGGCGGTCTCTTTATCCTTGGGGAGTTGGGCCCATTTCTGCTCGTCGGCGATGCCGACGGTCTCGACCAGACGCTCCCAGAAGCGGCGGGGGATTTGTTCGAAGATTTTTGTTTTTACCTGGGTCTTGCCTTTGCGTAGGCGCATGAATTGTTCACGGACTTGGTTTTCGGTCATGTCGCCGAGCCAATTGATTTCAATCTCAAAATGGTAGTTCTCCTCTTGCAAGGCGCGGGCTTGCCAGGCGGAGAGGCGCAGGATGGCGGGGCCGCTGAGGCCGCGGTGGGTGATGAGGATCGGGCCGGTTTGAGCTTGCGGCTTACTTTTGTGTGATGCGGGCAGGGGCTCTGCGGTCTTCACGAGTGAAGCCCCTACGACTGAAACGCTGGCATTTTGCACCGAGAGCCCGGCTAGCCCGTGGGTGCGCTTGTCAGATAGATTAAAGGCGAAGAGTGAGGGGGCTAGGGGAGCGATACTATGACCTAGGCTTTCGAGGGCGCGGGTGAGTGGGGAGGCTTTGAGGGAACCGGTGGCGATGAGCACTCTTTCAGCTTCAATTTGTTCCCCGTTGTTTAGCTGTAAACTGAAAGAATGAGTGGAGCGTGGAGCGTGGAGAGTTGAGAGTGACTTGACTGCACATTCTTTGCGCAGTTTGACGCCTGCGGCTTGGGCTGCTTGGTGAAAGCAGTCGATGATGGTTTGTGAGTCATCGGTGCTGGGGAACATGCGTCCATCGGGCTCCGCTTTGAGTTGTACGCCGCGCTCGGAAAACCATTGAATGGTATCTTGTGGTTGCCAGCGGTGGAAGGCTCCGCGTAACTCGCGGGAGCCGCGTGGGTAGCGGGTAGCGAGTTCTTTAGGGTCGAAACAGTTATGGGTGACATTGCAGCGCCCGCCACCGGAGATCTTCACCTTGGCGAGTGTGCGCTTGCTGGCTTCGTATATGGTAACGTTGGCGGAGGGGTTGAGCTCGGCTGCGGTAATGGCAGCGAAATAGCCAGCGGCGCCACCGCCGATGATGGCGATGCTAGGGGCGGAATTCTGCGCGTGTGATGTCATACTCGGCTGGTTTTGTCATGGATTGAACCGAGATGAAAGGCAGAATGTTTGACTTCATGGAGCTTTTATTAGCCCTGTTACTCAAGGCTTGAAATTAGCAGGCGGACGATGCTGTCGTCGTTAAGATGGTCGGTATTTATCACCAGATCGTAGCGGGTGGGCGCATCGATGTCGGCATCGAAATGTTGTTTGATATAGCGGCGACGCGCTGCGTCTTCTTCTTTTATATATTTTTGCGCAGCGGTGGCTGACATGCCGTGACCTTGTGTCATCTGACGCATACGTTGCTCCATCGAGCCAATTAGACGTACACGAATGACGTTCGGGAAGCCTCGTGTGATCTCATGACCACCGCGCCCGACGATGATGCAATGGCCCATGCGACTTAAGCGAGTAATGGTGCTAACTGATTTTTCAAATAGCGTCCAGAGTGAGGGGTGGCGACCGAGGAGTTCATTGATGGAACTTTGAAGTTCGCTGATCGCATCATCGGGCATAAATTTCTCTAAGTCAGCGGGCAGTTGATGGTCCTCAAGTATTTGCTGAACAAGATTGTCGTCGAAGAGCGTCCATGGGATAGGAGCTTTCGGGGCCATTGCACGAAGCTCATTTTGAAGTTTTAGTCCGATCGTGCGCCCCCGGGCACCGGCCTGACGAGAAATTGTGATTGCGGGCGGTCGCTCTGTTGCTTTGACAGAAAATTCAGGCTTATGATGTAAATGAGCGGCAATATAACCGCGACATTCTTGGTAACTGGGGTGTAGTTCCATGGGGTGCCTTGGGTTGAGTTGATAACGGTGTTGTTTCTAGTTTAACCATAGCTCAGAAGGGGCAACTGGCAAGCATCTTCAATTAATTTCGCTTTCATTTAAAACTAATGTTTGCATAGCTAGTATCATAGACTCTAGTGTAGGGTGGATACCCCGTTTTAGTCTTCTTTATTTTCCCGTATGCGTATATCGTCTCAACTTCGTTGGTTTATTTTTGCGCTGGTCGTTTCAACCTCCTTCAGCATAGCGCTGGTAGGCTATTGGGGGCACTCGATCACTATATCAGACTTTCAAGCGGAAACTTTAAAAAAGCGTTCCCTGCTGGAGGTGGATCGTTTGCAACTGGCATTCGAGGAACTCAACCATGACATTCGCTTTATTGCGAACCTACCGGCGGTACGAAAAATTGCAGATATTAAAGAGTATTCTGCGCAGAAGCAGACTGCACGTAAGGATTTAGGTGATATTTTTGAGCAGATGCTAAGGGCTAAGCCGACCTATTCGCAGATTAGATACATCAGTAGCGATGATCAAGGCATGGAGTATGTGCGCGTAGATCGGCGTGATGGCAGGGTCTTGCAAGTTCTAGAGAAGCAATTACAGGCTAAGGCAAATCGTGAATATTTCATTGAAGCGAGTCAGAAGCGACCGGGGGAAATTTATTACTCGAAAATTAATTTGAATCGTGAAAATGGAGTGGTGGAATATCCCAGCCGTCCTGTTTTCCGGGTGGCGATGCCAATCTATGACAGTGATGCTGTGTGCGCGGGCATCGTCATTATTAATCTAAATTTCAAGTTATTCATTGAGCAAGTATTGCGTGGTGGCTTGGATCGAAGCCGATACGAATATTATCTGACTAATGAGGCTGGTTATTTTCTACTACATCCAGAACCTAGTTATACATTTGGTTTTGATTTAGGAGTTGAGATGAAAGTTGAGCATGCTTTTCCAGAGCTTGCAGGGTTTCGGGAACAGGATGTGGATTCGTTGACATTTCGCACTGATTCTGAGCTTGGAGCTTCCAAGCGCTTAGTGCACTTTGCGAAATTTCGAGTATTCGATCCACCGCGACAATTGGCATTTGGAGTTGTGGGATCTTATGATGATATCGGGCGGGCGTCGATGTATACCAGCTCTGCAGTGATTGTAGCAATGTTCGTATTGACTGTGTTGGCGTCGCTATTGGCGATCGCGTTCTCCTCACGCCTGACTAAGCCGCTAGAGCGCATTACAGCGGTTGCGCGAAGCCTGTCCTTGAATGAATCGACTACTGTAATGTTACCCACCGATCGAGCTGACGAAATTGGTATTTTAGCCAATACATTTTTAGAAATGAAGCAGTCGATTGAGCGTCATCAAGCTCGCTTGCAGCAGGCGAACCAACGTCTGTTTGAAATGAATCGCGACTTGGAGCATTTCGCTCGTGTGGCTTCGCATGATTTACGCGAGCCGATCCAGCGGATTGCTGGCTTGGCGAGCCTCTATCAGTCAGGGTGTGCGGATGGTACAGTCGAAGATGCCGAAGTGATTCTCGAGCAATTACATTTGGAGTGTAAAAAAGCCTTGGGGCAGTTAGCTGATTTTCGAGAGTTTACAGACATCACTTGTGATAGTTCGCTAGTTCGCGAGGAGTGTTTACTAGAACACTTGGTTGCTGAGGTATTAGATGAATTTTCCACACCTTTGCAGGCACGCGGGGTTCAGGTGCAAATTGATCCCTTACCGCAAATGAGCATCTATGTAAGCTTAGTGCGCGTATTGTATCGCAACCTGCTAGATAACGCAGTCAAGCACGCGAAAAACGAGGGTTTTAAGCTACATTTTACGGCAGAGCATGACGAGAACGGAAACACGGTGCTGGGAGTGTTTAATTCCGGGTCGTCAATTGATGCGGATGAGGCCGCTAAGGCTTTCGATGTCTTTCGACAACTTGAAAATAATACAACTGGTCACGGTATGGGCTTGGCGATCTGCAAGCGAATCGTGAATTTCCATTCTGGTAGGATTTGGGTTGAATCGTCAGGGAATCACTTTCACATTAAATTTTATTTATTAGATCCCGTAACAGAATGCAATTAGTTCAAAATAAGTGTTTAAATGCCAACGACCCTGTGGTGGTCGTTGATGATAGCGTCATCGATCTAACGATTACAAAGCGTGTGTATGCTCGCTCCGAATTAAAGAATCCTTTACTCACATTTACCAGTGGAGGCGCATTTCTGAAGCATATGGAAGCGGTTCAGAACGGAGTAGAGCCTGTGCCTGCTCTAGTATTGATGGATATCAATATGCCTGAGTTAAACGGGTTTGAGACAATTCGTAAATTACGCAGCGTATCTGATTTTAGTAAAATCCCTGTAATCGTAATGCTGACAAACTCCGACAGTGACCAAGACTTGGAGCGATCCCTGGAGGTGGGTGCAAATGGCTTCCAGACTAAGGATTTCGATATAGCGCGCTATACAGAGTTTTTTAACTCATTGGCGGCTGAATAATCCTTCGATTGATTACTCGCTCACGCGCTCACTCGCTAAGAACTTCGAGTTGTTCGTAGGCCTCCAAGATGTCGAGTTCCAATTTTTCCAGGCGCTTTGCGTCATCAGCTAGCTGACTTGCGGGATCTTGATAGTATTCTGGGGTCGCCATCAATTCGGCCAAAGCGGCGTGTTCGGCTTCGAGCTTTTCGATCTTCGCGGGTAATGTTTTGAGAGCCTCGCGCTCCTTATTGCTTAGTTTGCGCTGGGCAGGTTCAGGGCTGGCTGTCACTGCTGCTGCCGTAGTGACCTTGGGCTTTTTTGCGGCCGCTTTGTTGGCTTCTTGTTTTTGCAGCCATTCTTCACAGCCGCCGGCATATTCTTCGATCACACCATCGCCCTCGAGCGCAATGGTGCTAGTGACGACGTTATCTAAGAAGCTGCGGTCGTGACTGACGAGAAGTAGAGTGCCGGTGTATTCGAGTAGGCGCTCTTCGAGCAATTCGACTGTTTCGATGTCGAGGTCATTGGTAGGCTCATCCAATACCAGCACGTTGGCGGGTTGTACGAAAAGCTTGGCTAAGAGTAAGCGTGCGCGTTCACCCCCAGATAGCTTAGTAATGGGAGAGCGTGAGGTCTGCGGGGTGAAGAGGAAGTCCTGCAGGTAGGAGAGGATGTGTCGTGGCTTGCCGTTAATATTGACCATCTCGCCCGCGGGATGGACGTTTTCCGCTACGCTGAGCTTGTTGTCGAGCTGATCTCGATGCTGGTCGAAGTAAGCGACTTCCAGCTTAGTGCCATGTGTGACGCTGCCGCTGTTTGGTTCCAGCTTATTGAGTAGTAGATTGAGCAAAGTGGTTTTGCCGGAGCCGTTGAGTCCAACAATTCCAATCTTGTCGCCCCGCCAAATGGTAGTTGAGAAATTCTCAATCAATGGCACTTGATCCCATTTGTAGCTGATGTCGTCAACCGTGATCACCTTGCGGCCAGAAAGTTGTGCATCGCTCAAATCGAGCTTGGTTTTGCCTTGGATGTTTCGTCGCTCAGCCCGTTCTTCCCGCATTTTTTTTAGCGATCGAACGCGGCCTTCGTTGCGAGTGCGACGGGCTTGAATACCTTTACGAATCCAGACCTCTTCTTCGGCTAACTTCTTATCGAAGACTGCTTGTTGCTTCGCCTCACCTGCGAGTAGTTCCGCTTTACGGGTCAAATAGGTGTCGTAGTCACACTCCCAGCGTGTGAGTTGTCCACGGTCGAGATCTAAAATCTTATTAGCGACACGCTGGATAAAGGCGCGGTCGTGCGAGACGAAGAGCAGGGCGATGTCGGCCTTACGCAGGAACTCTTCCAGCCAGCGAATGCCGGGTATGTCCAGGTGATTGGTGGGCTCATCCAGCAGCAGGATGTGTGGCTGCTTGATTAATGCGCGGGCCAACAGGGCGCGTCGTTTGTTGCCGCCCGAGAGTGAGGAAAACTCTTGATCCCCTTCGAGCTCGACGCGTTGAAGGATATTCTCGACTTTGTGTTCCAGCGCCCAGCCATCGGTTTGGTCGAGCTGATGCTGGATTTCATCAAGCTGCTCACCGATGCTCTCATCGTCAGGGTGCTCCCCAAGCTCGTGCAAGAGATGGTGATATTGGGCGATAGTCTGTGCAGCCTCACCCAGTCCTTGCGCCACGATTTCGAATACAGTGCCCTCTAGCGCCGCTGGCACTTCCTGATCCAGTTTACCAATCCGGAGCCCGGGGATGGCTTCAATTTCGCCGCGGTCTTGCTCGATTTCCGAATTGAGAATGCGCAGCAAGGTGGATTTGCCCTCGCCATTGCGCCCAAGCAGGCAGATGCGTTCGCGTTTGTCGATGGTAAGGCCTGCATTGTCTAGCAGCTTGGGTCCACCAAAGGAAACGGTTAGATTGCGGTAGCTTAAAAGCATAAAAATGACTCTTGGATTTAAAAGTGCCTCATCGTGAGTGTTTGAGTAAGAACTCAATGTATGCGATGTCGGCGGGTGTGGTGAGTTTCGGGTTCGGAGAAGTGTTGCTTACGAGCGTGGTGTGTAAGCCAATGCTTGCTGCTGCGGCAGTGTCGTCGGTGATGGCTCGCTTCTGTTTAATTACATTTTGGTAAGCTTTGAGTATGCTCTGAAAGTGAAAGGCTTGTGGTGTTTCCATCGCCCAGAGGCGATTTCGGTCGAGATCCTCGAGTTCGACTTGTTGCGTCTGATTGGCTTGCGGTATGCGTTTGATGGTGTCGACGACGGGATGCGCGAGGCAAGCAGCTTTATCGCTGACGACGGCTTGATGCAGCGATTGTATTGCGGAGGCAGTGATGCAAGGGCGAGCGCAATCGTGAATAAAGACAAATTCACAGCGCTCGTTGACGGTGTTTAACGCATGGATCACCGAATCTTGTCGCTCTTGGCCACCAGGCGCGCCGCTAATTTTGAGCTCTTGCAGGCCATGATCCTGGACCAAGGCGCTCAACTGCGCTTTTTGAGCTTCATCGCGGTAGACCACAATATACTCGTCGACCAAGCTGGAGTCTACGAAGGCCTGCAAGCTGTAGATAAAGGCAGGTTTGCCATGCAAGGGGGTCAAGATCTTATCCTGGACCTGTCCTTGCATTCGATTGCCGCTGCCAGCGGCGAGAAGTATTGCTGTGACCATATCAGTAATTAGCAGCCGGTGGCTGCGGTGGGGCATCGTAGAGCTAAGTCCCTGCTACGACTTAGCTCAAATCGGCTTGGATGCTGCGAGCAGCTGCAGCCGGATCGGCGGCTTTAAGGATCGGACGCCCGACCACGATGTAACTGGAGCCCGCCGCGGCCGCGGCTGCAGGCGTCATTATGCGCTTTTGTTCGTCGGCCGCACTGCCTGCGGGACGTATGCCTGGAGTCACGATGATCGGCTCCTGACCGAAGCGTTCGCGCAGCGGGGCCAGTTCCAGTGAGGAGCATACGAGCCCCTGAACGCCCGATTTAAGTGTAATGTCTGCCAAATGGAGCACTTGCGCTTCCGGCGTGCTGGCAACGTTGAGTGAGCGCAGCTGCGCCTCGTTCATGGAAGTCAGCACAGTGACCGCGAGTAAATTTAGATTGGGTGCATAGTCTGCACGCGCTTTGTTCGCCCATTCTAGCATTTCCCCTCCGCCGCAGGCATGTAGTGTGAGTAAATCCACTGGCAGTGTAGAGATGCTCTGCACTGCTTTGGCGACGGTATTAGGAATGTCGTGCAATTTGAGGTCGAGAAAGACCTTATAGCCACGGTCTGCAATTTCGCGCACGAAGTCGGGGCCATAGGCAGTGAACAGCTGAAGGCCGATCTTGACCCATTTGAGTGAATCACCGAGGCGATCGAGCATGGCGAGGGCTTCTTCGCGAGTTTCGAGATCTAGAGCTAAAATAAGTTGGCAAGGCGCTGATTTAGACATGCCTGCAGACTAGGGGACGAATTTCACGATTGGCAAAGTGCAAAAATAGAAATTTTCATGGCGCTTGGCAGCTCGACTGCTCTTACTGGCGCCGTAATATGAATTCCGTAAGTCTAGATTCGCCCGCGAAGATCAATCTAATGCTATCCGTTCATGGGCCGCATGGGGATGGCTTTCATGCGCTCACATCGCTGGTGGTTGCGTTATCCTTTGGCGATCGTTTAGTAGTAACGCGCAACCAGCTTGAGCAGGATCGGTTGCAATGCCAGGATACTGCGGTCCCTACGGGCGAGGGGAATTTAATTATACGAGCTGCGGCGGCCTTTCGCGCGCATGTCGGGAAGGATGTCTTTTTTGATTTTGAACTGGATAAGCGCATACCGATGGGAGCAGGTTTGGGTGGGGGAAGTAGCAACGCCGCAGTCGCACTCACTGCGATGAATCAACTGCTCGGTTTACCCTTGAAGCGAGAGCGCTTACTGATCCTAGCCGCGAGCCTAGGCTCCGACTGTCCATTCTTTATCGATTCAGTGCCCACTGTGATGTCCGGGAGGGGAGAGGTACTAGAACCGCTGTCCACAGAGTTGGCTTCCAGCTTGCGGGGGCAACGCGTCCTATTATTCAAGCCAGATTTCGGTGTTAACACCGCTTGGGCCTACCGTCAGCTGATTGAGGCGAGTCCCACCGCGTATGAACCCGAAGCTTTGGCGCATGCGCGCTTGGAGCGATTTGCGAGCACAGAGGCGATGGAAGAGGCTATGGAACACTTGCTCATGAACAGCTTCGAAGCTCCAATTGGTGCTAAATACTTAGCGATCCGGTGCTTACTCGAAGAGCTGCGCGAGCGTGGCATTCGATGCCTGATGAGCGGGAGCGGAAGTTGTTGCTTTGCATTGCCTAAGGACGACTCTGAGATGTCTACCGCTCAGAGTATTTGTCAAAATGCTTTGGGTTCAGGTGTATTTTTGATTGAAACTTCAATCCGCTGACTGGATGATGCTAGCAAAGCAACCCAAGCACTCATATTTGACACACTCTATTTGTGGCCGACCCTCATACTAAAGAAGAGATTATTCTCGAAGGCATTGCTGCGTCACCAGGCGTTGCGCATGGCCGTGCTGTCGTTTATCTGCAGAAGCAGTTAGATGTGCCGTGCTATGATATTACGGAAGAGAAAGTTAGCTCTGAGCTCGAGCGCTTTGATAAAGCTATTTTAGAGACGCGTGCTGAAATCACGGAAGTGCGCGATCAAATTGCAGAATCCTTAGGGGAGGGCGAAGCACGTATCTTCGATGCCCACTTGCTTGTGTTAGAGGATACTGCGCTACTGGATGAGGTAACGTCCGAGCTGCAAAACAGTCGTAAGAACATTGAGTTCTGCTATAATAATGTGGCGCAGCGTTACATCTCCTTCTTCCGGTCGATGGAAGATGAATATTTACGTGAACGCGTTTCCGATATCGGCGATGTTTCACGTCGACTACTGCACAACTTGATCGGGATGCAGAAGGTCAATCTGGGGCAACTGGCTGCCGAGAGCGTCATTGTTTCCGAGGACATTTCGCCTTCGGATGCAGCAGATCTCGATCGTAATAAACTTTTAGGCTTCGTCACAGATGGGGGCGGAAAGACTAGCCACTCGGTAATCATGGCTCGTTCGTTGCGTATCCCCGCAGTCGTGGGCACGCATGATGCGACTAAGCGCATTGTGAGCGGTGATCATATTTTGGTCGATGGGCATGAGGGGGTGATTGTGATCAATCCCTCGGAAGATCGCCTTTACCGCTACGGCAAGCTGGCCTTTGAACGGCAAAAGCGCGACGACACCTTTAATTCTTTCATTGCAGAGCCTGCGGTGACGCTTGATGGCGCCTCGATCTCGTTGATGGCGAATGTCGAAGGGGCGCAAGAAATGGACCAGGCCAATGCGATGCATGCCGAAGGTGTCGGACTCTTTCGCACTGAGGGCATCTTTTTAAGGCATCATGGTTACCCACCCGAGTCGGTGCAATATGATGCCTACCGAGCAGTGGTCGAGGCCGCTGGAGAAGAGCCTGTAATTATCCGCACACTGGATGTCGGTGGTGATAAGACCATAGGTGATGATAAAGTGAAGGATGATAATTCCTTTATGGGCTTTCGGGCGATTCGTTTTTGCTTAGGTAATGAGGCCATATTTAAAACTCAGCTTCGCGCCATCCTACGTGCCAGTGCGCATGGTAATGTAAAGATCATGTACCCCATGATCAGCGGAATCAGTGAGTTGCGGATGGCGAATCAACTGCTGAGCTCGACCAAGCAAGAGTTACGTGAATCAGGCGAAGCCTTTGATGAGAATATCCAGGTAGGCGCGATGGTCGAAGTCCCCAGCGCCGCCGTAATCATCGACCTCCTCGCAGCCGAAACAGATTTCTTAAGTATCGGCACCAACGATTTGATTCAGTATCTAATTGCGGTGGACCGACTTAATGATCAAGTCGCTCACCTCTATGACCCCGCACATCCTGCGGTTTTGCGCACGCTGAAAGCCATCATTGACGGCGCTAATGATGCGAAGACTCCGATCAGTGTTTGCGGTGAAATCGCTGGCGATCCTATTTACGCAGGGCTGTTATTAGGTATGGGGGCCGATTCCCTAAGCCTGACCTCAAGCTTGCTGCCAGAGGTCAAGTATTTCATCCGTCATATCAAAAAGTCAGATGCTCAGGAATTGGTGGCCGAAGTCATGCAATTGTCAGATTCTAACAAAATCATACAAAGACTTGAAGCCTTTCGGCGGGAAGCATTGGGAGATCTGGCTTAAATCAGCTCAGTTGACTCAACGGCGACAAGCTTGGCTCTACTTGTGCTCTCCAGATACTTGCGTTCGTAGCCTGTTTTCATCTAGAGCTAGACTTTATTTTGCATCGCCTAGGCCGATGAGCGATTTGATGCCCTCTTTAATATGTTCGATCGCCTCCGGTCCCTGGGTGATCACCACATAGATGACGCCCAGGTAGAGCAATACCGCGCAACAACCGACTGCAAAGGCCGCCATGGCCAGCAAGCCGTCTTCCTCCGCTAGACCAACGCCGATCATGAAGATCACCATGGCTGGAAAGGTATTAGTCAGTGGGATCGGTAGCATCATGAGACAAGCCATGATAAAAATCACAATCGCCAGCCCACTTTGTCCTGCGCGACCACGGATCCATTTTTGACGGGGGCGTATAAAGCGCTCGATCATTTTTAGGAATTTCGAAGCGCTGCCTAGCATAGTATTCGCAAGCTTAGGTTGAATGCGTATGCCTGCGAGTTTCTGAGGTAACCACACCGCTTCGCGTCCGCTGATCATTTGCAGTGCCATTAAGGCAATTACGATCCCAAAGGGGGTGCTATAGCCGGGCGCTGGCACGGGGAGGGCGCTGGGCAGCGATAGGATGATCAGCACGAGTCCAAAGCCCTTTTCGGCGACGGCGCTAGTGATCTCGCTGATAGACAGACCGCGCGTATCGTCGGTGGCTAAAAGTTGGCTTAGAGTATCTCCTAGAGACAGGTGTGGCGGGACTTCGTCAGCTGTTTGCATTTGCGGTTGGTCAGATAGGTAAGAAACTGGATTGATTTTTAATGCCGACTTCCGATGACTGCGCAATCATGAAACAGACTGAATTATCGTCTCCCCGCAAATCTGTCGCCCTCTACGGGGGCAGTTTCGACCCAGTGCATTGCGCCCACCTGGCGGTGGCGCGTGTCACACAGGCGCAACTCGACTTAGATCAAGTGATCTTTATTCCGGCGGCACAATCTCCACTCAAGGCGCACACACCTATAGCCAGCGATGAAGCACGCATCGAAATGCTGCGCTTAGCGACCGCGGAGCAACCGCGCTTTGCGGTGGATTGCAGTGAGATCGAGCGTGGCGGCATCAGCTACACTGTTGACACCATTCAGGCCTTTCGCGCTAAAAATACTGCCAACCAGCTCTATTGGATCATCGGCGCGGATCAGTTTGAGCGATTGCCCCAATGGCATCGCATCGAAGATATCGCTCGCTTAGTCACTTTTGCCGTATTACGCCGTCCGGGGCATACGATTGCAAAATCAGTCGTTCCAGGCTTGAAGTATGTCGGGATTGAGGCTCCCTTGATGTCGCACAGTTCCAGTGCTATCAGAGCCGCACTCGAACAGGGGCTCTCGGTGCAAGACTTGGTGCCCCCCTCAGTTGAGGCTTTCATTTCCTCTCATGGCCTCTATACCCAGTAGTATTTATCAACGATCCATATGACCAAAGACTCCAGTAAACAAGAAAACCGCACCCTCGAAGAGATCCGCTGCGCCGTCGCCGCGATCGAAGACAAGAAGGGCGAATCCATTCGCATACTTGATGTGCGGGGGAAATCCTCGATCACAGATTATATCATTATTGCTACAGGGACCTCAGATCCACACGTCAAAGCACTCAAGAGCGGGCTCGATATGGCCTTAAAAGGTGCAGGAGTGCAGCTGCTGGGCCAAGATCGTGAGCTAGGCAGTGGCTGGTTGGTCGTAGATGCGTTTGATTTTATGATCCACTTGCAGACGACTGAGATGCGTGATTTTTATCGTCTCGACCAGCTGTGGAAAGATGCCCGCGAAGTGACTTTGTAAGAAATTACTATGAATACAGTTTTAGTTGTTTTCGTCGTACTGCTGGTCTTGAAACTGGGCACTGGAATTGTGCTCGACTTACTCAATCTTCGCTACGCTCAGGCACGAGCAGGCGAAGTGCCCGAAAGCTTCCGCGATTTCATTGACCTGCCAACCTATCAGAAGTCGATTGAATACACTGCCGCGAAGACGCGCTTCGGGATCGTCAGCGATCTTTACGATGCCGGCGTGCTCACATTGGTCTTATTGCTAGGTATCTTGCCATGGTTTTACGAGCTGTTTAGTGGCTGGTTTGGCTATGGCGTCTGGGGCCAAGCTTTGGCGCTATTTCTGGTAGGCTTAGTGCTCGGGATTCCTTCGATGCCTTTTGATTATTGGAGCACCTTCAAACTTGAGGAGCGCTTCGGCTTTAATAAAAGCACGAAGAAGCTTTGGGCCATCGACAAAATCAAAGGTACACTCCTCGGCTTTGCGATCGGTTACCCACTATTAGCTTTATTGATCTATTTGGTGAGTAGCGCAGGTGCACTCTGGTGGATATGGGGCTTCGCTGTATTCTTCCTATTCCAACTGGTGATGGTGGTGGCGTATCCCATGTTTATCATGCCGCTCTTCAATAAATTGGAACCAATGGAAGAGGGGGAATTGAAGACCCGCCTCTTTGCACTGGCAGACCGTACCGGGTTTAAGGCGCAGACGATTCTAGTCTTGGATGGTAGCAAGCGCTCAGGGCACTCCAACGCGTTTTTCTCGGGCTTCGGACGCTTTCGCCGAATTGTATTATACGACACCTTAATTGAGCAAATGGAGCCAGCAGAACTCGAAGCCGTCTTGGCGCACGAGATCGGACACTACAAGCTTGGGCACATTCCTAAAATGATGGCGATGGCGGCATTTTCCTCCTTGGGCATGTTTGCCGTGCTCGGGTGGCTTGCGAATGCAGATTGGTTTGTGCAAGCCTTTCACTTCAGCGCACCTGTCGAAGGGCAAATTGGCATCGTGCCAGTATTGCTGCTATTTATGTTATTGAGTGGATTGGTCACTTTCTGGCTGTCGCCGCTCTCGAGTCGCTTGTCACGTAAGCACGAGTATGAGGCCGACGCATTTGCCCGTGATGCGATGGGCAGTTACGCGCCACTCTCCAGCGCTTTGCGCAAACTGCATAAAGAGAATTTAAGTAATTTGACGCCCCATCCACTCTACAGCAGTTTTCACTATTCGCATCCCACCTTAGTCGAGCGCGAGGATTCCTTACGCAGTTAATAACGTTCTTATAGAACTTTTTCTCAATTCTATGCGCCACCTCCTCCGCTTCTATGTTCTCGGCCTAGTCTTTTTAAGTCTCGGTTCGGTACTAGTGGCAGAGGATTTACGCATCGCGAGCTACAATCTAAGAAACTACTTAGTGATGGATCGTCATGTGGGCGCGCGTTGGCGACCTTCGTATCCGAAACCAGAAAGCGAGAAGGCGATCGTGCGGGAGATCATCAAGGAGGTGTCAGCCGACATCTTGGTCGTGCAAGAAATGGGGCCACTTGATTTCTTGGAAGAGTTGCGTGCAGATCTAGCGCGTGAAGGCATGCATTACGATTATGCCGTGCACATGCAAGGCGCGGACCCCGATCGTCATGTTGCAGTGCTTTCGCGTGTCGCACCGCAGTCTGTAGTCAAACATCGGGATTTAGACTTTAAATACATCGAAAGCCGTGAACTCGTAAAGCGCGGCATGCTGGAACTCAGTTTTGATCTCGGCGATGGTGAGAGTTTCCAGCTCTTTGCAGTGCATTTAAAGAGTCGCTACACAGATGTAAAAGCAGATGAAAACTCTGAATTACGCCGAGTGCGCGAAGCGGAGGCTTGCCGCAACCGTGTGATCGAGCGGACGCATGAGCGAAATAAGCTCAACTATGTGATCGTCGGGGATTTCAATGACCACCCAGCTAGCGCTTCTATGCGGCGTTTCTACCGTAGGGGGAACCTAGAGCTGGGCAGCCTCGTGCCCGCAGCTGACAGCCGCGGTGAGAAATGGACCTATTACTACGACAAGGAGGCACGTTATGAGTCCGTCGATGGCTTCATTGCCTCGCCGGATATGATGCCTCGTATCAAGGCCGGTCGCGCCCAAATTGTCGATCGCCCCGGAGCTCTCACCGGCAGTGATCATCGCATGGTGTATCTCGAGCTAGCGAAGCCATTCGCTGCCCCCGAAATGTGAGCTACGGTGGCTTAAGTCGCTCGTTCGCGCTGTCTGCGGGCTTCATAGAGGCAGACGGCTGCGGCGGCGGCTACGTTGAGCGAGTCGGCTTGGCCTGCCATGGGGATGCGGATCTTGTGGGCGGCTTTATCCAGCCAATAAGGCTGTAGGCCATCGCTTTCGCTGCCCATAAAGATGGCGATGCCTTGACGATAGTTAATATCCCAGTGCAATTCTTCGGTGTCGGGAGTGGTGGCACAACAGATTATCTGATTATCGTCGAGCCATTGCGCCAGCGACTCACGACTTGTCGAGACGATCGGTAAAGCGAAAAGCAGGCCTTGAGAGGAGCGAATGGCATTGGGATTGTAAAGGTCGAGTACGCAGTCGACCAAGACTACTGCATCCACGCCAGCGCCGTCTGCACTGCGTAGTATGGCTCCTAGGTTGCCAGGCTTCTCAATGCCCTCTAGCACTAGCAAAAGGGGCGGGGTGCTCATCTTAAAGTCCGATAGCACATTATTTTGCTGCACCGCAATTGCCATCAAACCATCGGGACCTTCGCGATGTGAAGCTTTGGTAAATGCATCCGGGCTCATGCCGATCAAAGGAAACCGGGCTGCGGCTTTTTGTTCGCTAATAAACGTGGCGTGTCTTTCGCTGGGAAAAAAGTCTGTGCAGTAGTAAAGGTGAGTGATTTCAAAGCCGGCAGTGAGCGCATGCCCGATCTCACGTAGGCCCTCGACCAAGAAGCGTGATTGGCGGTCTCGGTGCTTGCGCTCGCGTAATTTTACTAGGTTTTTGACCTGATCGTTCTGTCGACTTTGAATATATAAATCTTCCATGTATGTGATGTCCTGAAATTTTAGTATTGCAGGATGCCTAAGCATACGGGAGGGCATGTAGATGCAAGTGCCAAAAAATTTCGTCGCAGAGCCTTTTGAATATCATCAAGAACTTGAGTTTACGGTAGAAAGCCTGACCAACTTAGGGTCCGGAGTCGGTCGTGTGGACGGTTGGGTCGTGATGGTGCCCTTCGTGATCCCGGGCGAGCGGGTCAAAGTGCGCGTGTTTCGTAACTTCCAAAATTACTCCGACGCGGACTTAGTGGAGATCGTAGAAGCCTCCCCTGATCGCGTAGAGCCGAAGTGTCCGCTCTACACACGTTGCGGTGGCTGCCAGTATCAGCACATGACTTATGAGCGCCAGCTCAAGGAAAAGACCCAGCACGTAAAGGAACTGATGCTCAAGTTGGGAGAGATCGAGTATCCTGTCGATTTGGCGCATGGCTCTCCGCAGGTGTTTAATTATCGATCAAAAATCACACCTCACTACAATCGCCCCGAGCGTGATGGTTCGCAGCCGATCGGGTTTCTGCAATATGGCCGTCGCAATCAAATTATCGATGTGGAGCATTGCCCCATCGCGACGGAGGCAATTAATGCAGCCTTGCCCGAGGCTCGGGAAGAAGCGCGCCGTTCGGGGGGCAAGAAACGCCGTCAGCGCGGCGGCACGCTGCTTATGCGCGATGTTTTGGAAGGCGTTGTCAACAACCCACAAGAGATCGTCTCAGAGCGCGTAGGTAAGGTCACCTTCCAGTTTAAAGCGGGCGAATTCTTCCAGAACAACCCGTTCATTCTGCCCGAACTGGTCGAATACGTAGCCACTGAGGCCTCAACGGAAGGTGCGCGATACTTGGTGGACGCCTATTGTGGCGTCGGGCTCTTCGCGCTCTCTACGGCCAATTCCTTCGAGCAAGTCGCAGGGGTTGAAATCAGCGAGCCAGCGGTACGCTGGGCACAAGCGAACTGTAAAATCAGCAATATTAAGAACGCACGCTTCGTGATCGGTAAGGCAGAAGCGATCTTCAACGGCCTAAAATTCCCCGCCGATGAGACTGCAATGGTGATTGATCCACCGCGCAAGGGCTGCGATGAAAGCTTTCGCCAGCAGTTACTGCAGTATCGCCCGCAGCGCTTGGTCTACGTCTCCTGTGATCCTGCGACTCAGGCACGTGACTTGAAGGAGTTTATTGCAGGCGGCTATAAAATTACACGCATTCAGCCATTTGATTTATTTCCACACACACGCCATATAGAGAATGTCGTCTCCTTGAGTCTCGCTTAGGCTTTGTCGCAATTATATGTTCGCAGCTTATGTATAATATTTGGCAAAATTTATAGTTTGAGTAGAAAAACACAGTATAAACCAAATCTTTATCTGGTTGGCTTCATGGGCGTTGGCAAATCGGCCATTGGTCGGCGAGTTGCGCGCGAGCTGGGCTTGCGCTTCATTGACTCCGACCATCAGATTGAAAAAGAGCAAGGAATGAAGATTCCTGAGATCTTTGCGAGTGCAGGGGAGTCCCGTTTTCGAGAATTAGAGCGTCAATTTATTGAAAGCGGACATCCCGAATCTGGCTGTGTGGTCTCCTGCGGCGGCGGTCTTGTTGTGCAACCTGGCATGAAAGAGATAATTAAGCAGAAGGGACTTGTGATCTGTCTTTTTGCCTCTGCCGAAAGCATCATAGAGCGCACGAGCCGCAATCAAGACCGACCTCTGCTCAATGTGCCAGATCCTGCCGCTAAGGTTCGCGAACTCTTGGCCGAACGTGAGCCCATTTATATGGATTGCGGCGCCTGTATCACCACCGAAGGCCGCACGATTCCGGAAGTTGTGCGCCATATGATTCGAACATACAAATCGATCTCCCGTAACTACAAGAAGTAGCTAGCCGTCACATCACTCTGCCGCGGAATGTAAGTAGCGTCCTTTGAAGTAATATAATTTACCGGATTCAGCTATAGAGTCGACTCATTCGGTTTAATTAAACTGATTCAATGGGCTCTATTGTTGATTCTCGGTGGTTTTGTCGAGAAGTGAAATCTCATTGGATTTCAAACGAATTGGTCGATTCTGCTGCATTTTACTATACCCAGGTATAGTAAAGCAGCCAAAACCGTTTCAATTGAACTGATTTTATTGGTTTTTAAAATTAACGTGTCCGCGGCGTATACATCTAAAAGAAATCTAGTTATTGCCCATTAAGCCGACCAGGCAGCTTCAATTTTTTTCAACAGATCCTCGGGTGGCCGTTGTGCTTGTCCGTTGCCATCCATGAAGCCGTGGCTGGATGTTCCAGTCACCAGCAGTTCTTCGCCGCGGCGAACTTCATACTCAAAGTGCATGCGTGCGCGTGGTTTCTTGCGCATGAAGAGGTGCACCTCGAGGTGATCGTCGAAGCGTGCGGGACGTTTGTAGGCGGCACTCACGGTCAGCACGGGCAAAAAGAGTCCGCGGGCTTCGATCTCGCGATAAGGAATCCCGATCTGATCGAGCATTTGTATGCGGGCGGTCTCAAACCACACTAAATAGTTGCTGTGATACACCACATCCATGCGGTCGGTTTCGGCATAGCGCACGCGAATCTTAGAAATACTGTGAATCATTAGAAATTGGGAATTACGAATTAGGAATTGGAGACGCTTTTAGATCAGTCTCGTTCTCTTAATTTAGATACTGAAAGATTATGATTAAGACTCTGAGATTGTGATCGATTCACCGAGTTCGGTTAAAGAATTGAAGGCGGCCTCCGCGCCGGCTGCTCGTAGCTCTGCGACAGAGTGCGCACCAGTGGCCACACAGTAGCACGTGAGGCCCGCGTTTTGAGCTACAGCGACATCGGTGGGAGAGTCGCCGATCATAATGGCGCCCTCGGACTTGGCCGAGATCTGCTCTAGCACGTGCTGAGTCAGCTCTTGTTGCGGCTTTTGCCACTGTGTATCCACACTGCCCACGCAGACGGGGATGTATTTCGCAAAGCCCGCATAGCGACTGACTTTGCGCGCCGTATCGCCGTGCTTATTAGTGAAGAGGGCTTGTGGGATGCGTGCTTGGTAGGCGCGTTCGATCAAGTCCATGCCCCCGGGTAAAATAATCAAGCCATCAAACATAATTTGCGGGAAGCGTGCGCGAAAGGCTTTGCCAGCTTCCTCCAAACGATCGGAGGCTACGAAGAGGCTCATCGTCTCGGCCATCGTGCCGCCCAAGCTGCGGCGAATGGCATCATCGCTAGGAGCGGGATAGCCCATGTTGGTAATGACCTCGCCATAGCAACGAATGATCGCAGCCGTTTGATCAATCAGTGTGCCGTCCATATCCCAAAGTATGGCCGACGGGCAAGGGAGCGGTGTGGATGCGTTGTCTTCCATTATGCTGTGCAGGCTTCAGGCTCCAGTCCGAAGACCTTTTGGCCGAGCTCGTACAGGTCTTTATGCACATGTTCGGAGACAATGTATTCGGAGAGTTGTTCGGCGCTATGGCTGCCCGTGGCGACCAAATGGCATGTCAGGCAGCCGGCCTCGGCGGCGGCGAGGTCGTAGGGAGAGTCGCCGACCATGATGGCTTCTTCGGAGGCGCAGTCCATTTGCTCCAGTGCGTAAGCGGTGAAGAGCGGATCAGGCTTGCGGTAGGGGCACTCTGGCTCACCGGTGCCGATAATGACGTCCAGCCACTGGTCGAGGCCGAGATGTGCTAGCACATCGCGCGTGTCGCCGGCATATTTATTGGTAAAGACGCCCAACTTGTCGCCGCGTGCCTTGAGGGCCTGCAAGAGCCATTCTGCGCCGGGTAGGGTAAAGACGTCGTCGAAAATAATTTCTGCGAAGTGTTTGCGAAATAAAGGCTCCGCAGCGGGCACATTGGCCTCGCCGCATAGTTTCGTGAGCGTGATCGGCACGGAGCCACCCACGGTCGCTCGCACGGTAGCGTAGTCACTCTCCGGTAGACCAAGCTCGCGCTGGGCGTAGGCCACGCTCTTATGAATCGTGGTAAAGTGGTCGATCAAAGTGCCGTCCAGGTCAAATAGGATGTATTGCATGATAAAATGTGCTTTATAAGAAAACGTATTCGCTACAGGCTAGGTGCATTATGCATGGCTCGTTTGCTCTCTTTGGCAAGCGTGCGATGGGCACTTTTGCAAACATGAGCAATATGAAGCAGACCGCAGACTGGAGCACTCGTCGAAAAAAGGACGTCTTTATCGTCCATTTTTCGGGCGCTTGGGTGATGGAGCAGGTCCAGCCCAAGATGGACAGCTTGCGCATGGATATCGAGTCTGAAGCGGGGCTGAGCACAGTGCATTTAGAAGCCGACCACCTGACCGGTTGGGATAGCTCGCTGCTCGTTACCGTGCGTCAGATTTATGACTGGGCAGATTCACGAGGCTTGCAGATACAGCTGGATGGCATGCCAGAGGGCGTGCAAAATTTAGTAAAACTCTCCCGGGCAGTGCCGGAGAATAAGCAAGTCGAAGAGGATGCGAGTGATGATTTCTTTACCCGAGTGGGCGAGGGCAGTCTGGGCGCTTATCGTGGATTAAATGGATATTTTGAGTTTTTGGGGAATTTATTCATACATGCCTGCGCGTTCCTGCGCGGCAAAGGGCGCATTCGAGCTAAAGATTTCATGTTAATCCTGCAGGCGACAGGAGCACAGGCAGTTCCGATCGTATCTCTGCTAAGTTTTCTGACCGGGCTGATCATCGCATTCATCGGCGTCATCCAGCTACAAAAATTTGCGGCTGATATATACGTGGCCGACTTGGTGGGACTGGCGACGACTCGCGAATTAGGAGCCGTCATGGCCGGTGTGATTATGGCAGGTCGAACCGGGGCCTCCTTTGCGGCACAAATTGGTAGCATGCAGGTGAATGAAGAGGTGGATGCGCTCACAAGCTTTGGCATCGAGCCGATGCAATTTCTAGTGCTACCGCGGGTTGTCGCTCTGGTATTAATGATGCCCTTATTGTGTGCCTGTGCCGACTTCGTCGCGATGCTGGGGGGCATGGTAGTCGCGGTGATGATTTCCGAAGTCAGCATCGCACAATACTGTAATCAAATTCAAGCGGCAGTGGCGCTTACTGATCTTGGAGTGGGAATCTTTAAGAGCGCCGTCTTTGGCTTGATCATTGCGCTGGCAGGCTGTTATCGAGGCTTAAATTGCGGTCGCGATGCGAGCTCAGTCGGGCGAGCGGCGACCTCGGCTGTGGTGACTTCGATTACTTGGATCGTGGTCGCCGATGCGATCTTTGCTGTTATGTTTCACCTCTTAGGGATTTAATGATGCCGCACCAATCCACCGCGATCACAGTCAAGAATCTCACCATGGCCTATGGGGATTATATCGTTATGCGCTCGCTTAATTTCACTGCACAGCGCAGTGAAATTAAAGTGATCATCGGAGGCAGTGGATGCGGAAAAAGCACCTTGCTCAAGCATCTTGTGGGGCTGGAAAAAGCCGCAAGTGGAGAGATCTTTTACGAGGACCAGCGCTTCCACCCCGACAGCGCCGAGGCCGCGCAAATTAGGCGTCAGTTTGGCGTGTCCTTTCAAAGTGGGGCCTTGTGGAGCTCCATGACATTGCAGGAAAATGTGGCCTTACCCCTAGAGCAATATACGCAGCTCTCTGCGTCAGAGATTCGAGATTTGGTCGAGTTTAAGCTTTCACTAGTAGGCCTCGCTGGCTTTGGCCACCGCTATCCCTCCGAGTTGAGTGGCGGCATGCAAAAGCGCGCGGGGCTGGCACGTGCCATCGCACTCGACCCTAAGATTTTGTTTTTCGATGAGCCCTCTGCGGGCTTGGACCCGCTTAGTTCAAGACGGCTGGATGATTTAATATTAGAACTGCGCGACGCCCTTGGAGCGACGGTCATTGTCGTCACGCACGAGCTTGCGAGTATTTTTAGTATAGCAGATACCGCGCTCTTTTTGGATGCCGAGAGCAAGACTGCGCTCTGTGATGGCAACCCGAACGATCTAGTCGAAGATGCACAGACTGAGCCTAAAGTGCGTCGATTCTTGACACGTGGCGACAGTGATAACCATTGATCTAGCGCTAAAATTCACCCAAACCTAGCTAACAGTGAAACGAAACTCTCCAAATCCTAGAATGATCGGTGCTTTTGTCACGGTGATGCTCCTGCTCATCGTAGGGATGGTGATGTATTTTGGCTCGGCCAACTTTCTGAATCGTTCGACTCAATTCATTTTGTTTTTCGATCAATCCGTGAACGGATTATTAGTCGGCTCGCCCGTCAAATTCCGCGGCGTGCCGGTGGGGGAAGTCAAGCGTATCATGATTCGAGCGGAGGGGCAGCGCGAGGACTCGACGGCGATCCCCGTCGTTATAGAAATCAATCGTTCGCGCTTGGAAAACGACCTTGGGGTTTCACGCACAGCCTTTGCGCCGGAATCGATTCATGAATCGCTTGAGCGCGGCCTGGTGGCGCAGCTCAACTTAGAAAGTGTTATCACCGGGCAACTCTTTGTCGAATTCAGCTTCGAACCCGCAAAGGCTTTTTCTGCAGAAACACATATCGATCATCTCAACGAAAGCATAGATATCGTTGAAATCCCGACTCTGAATTCTTCGCTCGACCAGATCACGGCCGACTTGGCGCAGATCATTGCCGATATCAAAGACCTCGACCTGCAGGAGTTGAGCGAGAATATTAATACATTAATCATCAGTGCGACCACACAGCTGCAAGGGCTCGATACCGCAGCGATCAGCACTTCTATTACCGGTACCGCCGATGAAATTCAGAATTTCATCGCTTCGAAGCAATTTAAGCAATCGGTTGACGCGATGCGTATCGCCTTCGATCAAGTGAGCGCCACTGCGCGGTCATTTAACATCGAAGAGGGCCCGCTGGCCGACACCATCGACACTTGGAGTGCTCAAATTACCCAAACGCTCGATAGTTTTGATCGTCTGAGTAACGAGGCCAGCGCACTCATAGAGCCTGGCTCTGACCTGCGTCACGAGTTCGAGTCGATGTTGCGTGAATTAGTGCGCACCGCTCGTTCGATTCGCTTACTCTCCGAATATATAGAACGTAACCCCAACGCCATACTCACTGGACGTAGCCAGGAAGAGTAGTCTCGACAATGAAATGCATCCCCATAATCGCGCTCGCTCTGAGCATGCTGCTCAGCGGCTGTGTCAATCTTAAGCCCAAGCCAGACCGCACGCAGCTCTTTATGCTGGCATCAGAAGTTGCCGTAGTGAGCGAAGTCGCTGGCAAGCCGGAGTGCTATGTCGGGCGCGTCGAACTGCCTGGCTATCTCGAAGGTAAGCGCATCTATTACCGCTCCCCGAATGGTGAACTCGACTCGGTGGCTGGTTCACGCTGGGCAGAGCCTTTGCGGCCCGCACTCCCCAGCGCCTTGGCCATGCATTTGCAAGCAACTGGTCGCGTAAATGTGCGTGCCTATTACCCTTGGCAAAACACTGTGCGTGAGGGGGCCACGGTATCGGTTCAATTTGAGCGCTTCAGCGCCAACGCGAAGGGTGCAGTCGAAGTGATCGCGCAGTGGCAGATTACCAAGCCGAACGGCAGCGTAGAGTCCGGGCGCTTTATTGCGCCTCGCACCACTTGGGACCGCGAGAATACGGCCGATTATGTGGCCAAATTTGACGCCGCCCTGGCCGCTCTGGCAGCGACGATCGCTCAACAGTTCTAGTTGCCATGACAGATCGTAGCAATCTTTGGAAGGCCCTAGGCCCCGGTATACTCGTCGCCTGTGCCGCAGTTGGCGGCTCGCACTTGGTCTGGTCGACCCGCGCAGGGGCGGAATTTGGTTGGTCATTGCTGTGGCTTGTGCTCTTGGCCAACGCATTGAAGTTTCCCTTTTTTTTGTATGGGCAACGCTATACGGCCGCCACCGGCGAGAGCCTGCTGGCGGGCTATAAACGACTCGGGATCGGCTATGTTTGGATCTTTCTCGCGGTCAATATCTTGACCGGCACTACAACATCGCGGGCGTGAGCATGCTCAGCGGTGCCTTGCTCACCGGCTACGGCATCACAGGTATCTCGGTGCCCTTTATTACTGTAGGGGTGCTCTTCATCTGTGCCGCGCTATTGCTGGTGGGGCATTACAAATTGCTCGATTCCTTGGCGAAGGTCATTATCGCGCTGCTCGGCATCAGCACCCTAGTGGCGGTTGCCCTGGCGATTCCCAACCGCCCCGAGCTGGCGGCTGATTTTGTGGCTCCCAGCCCATATCAGTGGGCCTCGTTTGCCTTTTTGATTAGCCTGCTAGGCTGGATGCCTGCGCCGATTGATTTGTCTGCCTGGTCTTCACTTTGGATGTTTAGTCGCGAGAAGCAGACCGGCCACTTTGCCACGGTCAAAGAGTCCGCGATCGACTTCTATGTGGGCTATTTCTCTGCCGTCGGTTTGGCCATTTTATTTATTTCGCTGGGCGCGCTGGTGATGTTTGGCAGTTCCGAGAGCTTTGCGGCGGGCGGTGTAGGTTTTTCGCAGCAACTCGTGAGTCTGTATACCGACACGATCGGTGATTGGTCGCACCTTTTGATTTTGTCGGCTGCTTTCATTACTATGTTCAGCACCACCTTGACTTGCTTGGATGGCTATCCGCGCTCATTGGCGGCTTGCTGCGCGCTGATTAAAGACCTGCCTGCGGAGGCCTTTATGCGCATTCAAAAAGTTTGGATTTTGATTTCTGCGCTCTTGGCCAGTGTGGTGGTGCTTTGCTTTGTGCAAAATTTACTACAACTGCTCAGCTTCGCCGCCATCGTCTCCTTTATCACGTCGCCAGCCTTGGCCTATATCAACTATAGGGTGATGAATGGAGCCAATGTGCCCGAGGCTTACCGTCCAGGACCGGCGCTTAAAGCACTCAGCTGGGCGGGCCTGCTGTTCTTTACCGTGATGACTTCTGGCTATCTTTACGTGACCTTTGTTCGTTAGAAAGAGGGCGGGGCGTGAGGATAGAGTTTGAGCGCAGCAGCGATGATGGGCTTCGCCCATTCTGGCGCTGCCGAGAGCTCGCGGGGCCCCACGATTACGCCTGCACGTAAATCGAGAATGAGCTTTGGCATGGGGCACTGTCCTGCAGCTGGATCTGCGTGCCTTGAATTATCGAACAGGCGTAGGCTATCGATATGTGGCATCAAACGAATCAGATTGCGCCGGCTGCCGTTCCAGCGCTGACGGATTGCTGCTTCTGGTATGTCGTGTCCGTGTTGGCGGACCCGTTGTTGAACACGGGCAATGTTCAACTCGACCGATTCGAGTCCCGCATACCAGACTTTGAGCTTGAGCCCTTGAGCGGCCGCCTCGATCAAGCGTTCCGTTATCGTTTGACCTCCCAGTGTGGTTTCAAATGCGAAGGTGCGCCTCGCTAGAGCCGCGGCTTCGAGCATTTCCTTGCCTAAGCTCCACGCATGCCCATTGGCGATGCTCTGCGTCATGTTGGGGTGGAGCGCTTTGAGCTTTTTAGCGGCTAGGTCGGGGTTGTAATAAACGTTGCCCTTTGACTCAATCATCGCGCCGCCGATGCTACTTTTTCCCGACCCATTGACCCCAGCGAGCACGTAAATCGTGGCTGCCGCTGCCATGCTTAATCCGCCTGATGGGCCTTCGCGGCATCGCCGAGTGCAGCGGGGGATGCACTGAAGGCATCTTCATACGCAGCGGCACTTGCATCCGATTGCATGTCGGCAAAACACGTTTCGTAGTCTTGCCGTAGCAGCTCCAACGGGTCCTTACTGGCCAATTCGTTGATGATTTGGTCGTAGAGATCCGCAGGCAGTAGGATCGCTTCGCGCTTGCGATTGCGAGTGATGCTGACAGGGCCTGACTGCGACATCTTTTGAAAAACGCTCTTAAACGCGTTCTTCAGTTCCGACGATGGAGACGCGGGCAGATCCTTGGATGGATGCAGGGCATGGATGTCATATACCGTGGACATATGGCAAATGTTGCCATATTTGCCATTTAGTCAAACTTTATCCAATTCAGGGTCCACAGCTCAGTGCTCTCAGCCGACAGAGTCGTGCATCACATAGGGCTGTATGGTGGACAACATGCGCTCCGGAATCGAGGCGACCAGGTAGAAGCCATCATCGCGCGCTTCTTCCTTGCGCACGCCACCTTCGCGGTGGAGACGGGCCACCAAATCGTAGCGCTCATGCGGAATCAATAGACGTAGCTGCGCAAAGTCGGCTTCGACGATGGCTTCCATCTTTTCCTTTAATGCTTCGATCCCTTCGCCAGTGTGGGCGCTGATAAAGAGAGCCTCAGGGTAGCGTAGCGCGAGGTCGTGCTTTGTTTCCTCGTCCCAAAGCGCATCAATCTTATTGAAGACGGTGATGATCTTCTTGTCCTCCTTAGTACCCAGTTCCTTTAGCACGGACATGGTGGTCTCGGCGTGCGAGTCCACTTCGGGGCTATTCACATCCAGCACATGTATCAAAAAGTTGGAGACAATGGCTTCTTCCAGCGTAGCCTTGAAGGCATCCACCAGGCGGTGGGGCAAATTGCGCACAAAGCCCACCGTATCTGTAATCACCAGTGGTTGGCCGGAGGGCAGGGGACAGCGACGCGAGGTCGGGTCGAGTGTGGCGAAGAGCTTATCTTCGGCTAAGATGTCGGAATTGGTCAACTTATTGAGCAAGGAAGATTTGCCCGCATTGGTATAACCGACAATCGCGCAGGTCGGCACCGGCACGGTCATCCGCTTTTTACGCTGCGTTT